>OFBD01000042.1_pt1 | contig 11311 bp, 9 predicted proteins | sample 1520461 | NCBI WGS metagenome assembly OFBD01 (sample SAMEA3696448, study PRJEB22514) | metagenome | biome: water; feature: marine; material: hydrothermal vent | place: Pacific Ocean | collected 2014-08-15 | depth 1539 m | reverse complement strand
CCAGAACCTGGTCCACACCGCCCATCTCTTGGCGGTGCATTTCTCTGAAGCCCATCAGCCGGTACATTTTCAGCTGAGCTTCCAACTCTCCGGCACAGACTGCAATCGCAATGTGATCAACAAACAGAAATCCTGGCAGTTCTGCTACACTGAACCCGGAAAATTCGGAGTTGGGAACTTTTCTAGACGAATTTTTTGTGGGTACTTTCAAATATACCGTCCATCTGTGGCAGAAAGCTGCTCGTAATATTTCCCAACCCCTTCTTCCAGGGAAATAAATTCCTCCGTATAACCCGCACTGCGTAAATTATTCAGTCCGGCCTCCGTGAACTCCTGATATTTACCCCGAAGATCCTCCGGAAACGGAATGGTTTCAAGTTCACCACTGCCGTGCAGGCGCTGCAGAGTAGTGGCAATATCCTCAAAACTCCGGGCTTTTCCGGTGCCGGCATTGAAAATACCACTGGATTTGGATTCGTAAAAATGGAGATTGATTTTCACTGTGTCTGCAACATGAATAAAGTCACGCCGGAAATTTCCGCTACCCTCAAAAAGCTTCATTTTTCCTGTTTCCTTAAGCTGATGAAAAAGATGGAAAGCGACTGATGCCATCCGGCCCTTGTGATTTTCCTGCGGTCCATAAACGTTAAAATAACGTAGTCCCATCACCTGGCTTTTGGCTTTTGACAGAATGAGCCGGACATAATTATCAAAGGCAAATTTGGAAAAACCATAAACATTCAGCGGATACTCAGATTCACGTTCCTCTACGAATCCTTTTTCTCCATTGCCGTAAACTGCGGCGCTGGAAGCATAAAGAAAATCAATTTTGTTTTTAAGGCAATGGTTGAGCAGCGTTTTGGAATATTCGTAATTGTTGGACATCATGTATTTGCCGTCCTGCTCTGTTGTAGATGAACAGGCACCCTGATGAAAAATTGTACTGACGTTCTGAAACTTGTTAAGACTGATCAAATAATCATCTTTGTCCAGATAATCTGCAATCGACAAGCTGTTCAGGTTGAGGTGCTTTTGCGCGTTACTCAAATTGTCGACTACCAGAATATCTTCTTCTCCGGCATCATTCAGTCCCTTGACAATATTACTGCCGATAAATCCGGCTCCGCCCGTAACAACAATCATGTGTTCTCCATTATTAAGTTGATCATGCCGGATGTCGATTTACCTTCTAAAAAGGGAACTATTTCCACCCTGCCTCCATTTTTTGTAACAGTGTCATATCCGACGATTTCCTCTGCGATATAGTCACCTCCCTTTACTAAAACATCCGGAATCACTGTTTCGATTAATCGTGCCGGAGTTTCTTCATCAAAAATCACAACACAGTCGATTGCTTCCAGTGCACTAAGCAAAAACGCACGATCTGCCTGCAGCATGATAGGACGAGTTGGGCCTTTTAATTTCCGGACAGACGTATCAGAATTGAGGCCCAGGATGAAAATGTCACCAAAGGCTGCTGCGGTTTGCAAATACCTGACATGACCTGCATGCAGTAAATCAAAACAGCCGTTGGTAAAAACCAGGCTCCGGTCCTCTTCCCGCCATTTCCGGACTTGCTCGGCAATGGTTTCAAAGGGCCTTATTTTATAGTCAGTAAACACTGTTTTGGATGCAACCTGTTTCATTCTCCCTCAAAATTGACAAGAGTGAAAATTGGGCGATTCAAGCGGTTCCAACTGATAATGCTCAACAAAGCGCTCTATAACGTCGTTAAAAGCTCCCGGATCTGCAAGCAGGGTTGTGATGTCCCGGAATAGAATTCCGGGTGCCGGAAAGTCGGGAATCGTACGGATTTTCTGTTTTAAGTCATTCATGCGATTTGCATAAAACGATAAAAATGGTTTTGAAGGGCTTCAGCAAATTCTAACTGCGGAAGACTGATTACATGGATCGTGAAATCGTGCTTGTTACCAGGGACAATTATTTTATCATACACACGTTTGAAAACGAACTAAAAATAACACTCCTGCCCTTGAAGACAATAACGTTTATTCTGAAATATTCCTTGGATAAACTGAGTTTGACTTGCAAGAATGATTAAAATCTAATCTAATTAGAGGTTGATTCATACTACTAATAAGCTGACATTAAAAACTAAAATAAAAATAGGACTCGGATGATTCAGGAATTAAGAGAATATTCAAATAACTTATTTTTCAAACTTCTCATGGGCGTTATTGCCATCACTTTTGTCTTATCGTTTGGAGTAGGAGGTTTTTTTGGTGACCGCAAGGAAGTTGTGGCCATAGTGAACGATCAGGAAATTTTGCTCAAGGAATACCGTGAAGCTTATAAAAACCGGATGCGTGCCTTCCAGGAACAGTTTGGAGAAAATGCAGAAAAATTTGCAGAACAACTGAATCTTCGTCAACAAGTTTTTAACCAACTCATTGACCGGCACCTGCTCCTGACGGATGCAGCAGAACTCAACCTGTTAGCCACAGATCTGGAACTTCAGGATTTCATCAGCCGGCAGTCGTTTTTCCAAAAAAATGGACAGTTTGATTATGATACTTATGAAACTGTTTTAAGTCAAAACAGGATTGTGCGACATGAATACGAAGGTTCTCTGAGGGCAGACCTTTTACTTGCAAAAAAACAACAGCTGCTTGGTACAGGTCTGGTGATCAGTTCAAGAGAGGTAGAACAAGCTTACCGCATGGACTTTGAGGAAATTGAAGTGGAGTATGTGTTTTTTGATCCACAGATTTTCATCGACAAAACCACTGTAAATGAAGCGGATCTTAGATGTACCATCAGGAACATCCGGATGAATTCCAGACTCTGAATCAATTCAAAATTGAGTTTTATACTCTTTCAGCAGATTACTACAAAGATATTGTCAAGGTTCGTGAACGTGAAGTACGCCGTTACTACAAGAAAAATACTGAGAGTTATGTTACTCCACCGCAAATAAAGGCTCGTCACATTCTTTTGAAACTTCCTCCGGATTCTCCGAAAGAAACACTTACTGAAAAACAGCAGCAGTTGGAAAAACTGCTGACGCAAATCAAGTCTGGAACGTCATTTGAGGAGTTGGCAAGAGAGCATTCTGAAGATGGAACAGCCGCAGATGGTGGTGATTTGGGCTGGTTTAAGCCCGGAGAAATGGTGCCGGCTTTTGAAACCGCTGCTTTTGCCCTGGCTGTAGGAGAAGTGAGTGATATTGTACAGTCTCCATTTGGGTTGCACCTGATTAAAGTCGATGAACTTAAAGAGGAAATTACAAAATCTTTGGACGAAGCACGAGACGAAATAACTGGTATTCTTGCAGAAAGCCGAGCTCAAAAACGACTCGATGAAGACATGGACAGACTTTCAGGACTTGCTGGAGAGTCATTTACTGAGGAAGCCAGGAAATTAAGCAAAGAGGTGCAAATCTCAAAGTGGTTTGACAAATCTCAGGTCATACCCGGACTTGGTTCCGCTTCAGGACTTGTTACAGAATTACTGAGTCGGAAACCTGGAGAAATGGGTGTCTGGAGACGTAATCCTATTTTGGGACATGTGGTCTACCGTCTCAGTCAAGCAAAAGAACCGGTCACACGTGACTTTGAAGAGGCAAAGGAGGATGTCGAAACTGCAGTACGTCTTGAAAAAGCCAGATCACTGGCCCTTGAAACAGCAAGAACCGCTTTGACTCAAGTTAAGGGAGGTGAGAACATTGAAAGACTTGCAGATAAACTTGGACTAAAAACAGAAACTTTGGTCTTTACCGCAAACACTAGATTCTTGCCTGGAGTGGGTGACAATACAGAATTCCGTAAAGTTGGCTTGCATTAAATCAAAATCAACTTTTCGGCTTAAGCTTGAATGAAAATCGTGCGGACCTGATTCATTTTAAAAAACGTACTCTTGCAGTAGAAAATGCAGATGAGCAGAAAGACAAAGTCAGGGCACAGCTCCGTCAAAATTTGCAGCAGGCACTGCTCAGTAAGGAACTGAAGCGCTTGCGGGATTCTGCATCGATTGAGGCCATTAATCCGGTGTTCCGCACACCTGGTGCCTGAGGTTTAATTCTCTCCAATTTGATTTTTGTTTACTGTTCATTGATCATAGCAGCTTGATCATTGTTCATCGGTATCTGATCATTGAAAAATGCCTCTCCTTCACTATTCAAACCGCCTGGAATGTCTAATTGTGCCTCTGGCACAAGAGCTGGAAAAACGGGATCCTTTTGATTCGGCAGAGATAGTGGTGCCGAATTTCAGCCTGGAAAAATGGATCTCTCTCAAACTCGCACAATTTCAGGGAATTGCCGCAAACCTGCGTTTTATCACGCTGGAAAAGGCCATCAACGAGGGTCTGCAAAAAAAATTGAGCGGCCGATTTTACGCCCTGCTTAAATCGGAAACCACGCAGTGCCTGCTGCTGGAAGTATTACGTAAAAAGCTAAAAACTTCAGATCCTCTCTGGTTGCCGGTTCGCAGTTACATTACACCAAAAACAAAACTAAGTCCGGAAGCAGGAGAACATCGACTATATCAGTTAGCCGGACGCTTAACGCATTTGTTCATGGAATATGAACTTTCCCGAAACGACGAAATTCTAACTCACTGGCTGGCTGGACGAAATGCGTTTGATCAAGGTCCTCTCGGAACAGAAAGCTGGCAGAGGGAACTCTGGAGCGAACTTTTTGGTCCGGAAGGCAAAGTGACTCGTCATAACCGCAGTGCCCGTCAATCAGAATTAGTAGAATTCCAGCCGGAACTTTATACATTACCGCAGCTTTGCCGGCTTTATGGTAGTGAATCAAAACAGCGGAATTCTAATCTTTCTTCTCAATCCTCAAATAATAAACTAAAACCTCTGCATATTTTTGGTGTTTCATATCTTTCCAGCTTTCATCAAAAAGCACTTACTGAACAGCTGGCGAACCTGCGTGATATTCATGTCTATACCCTCAATCCATGTATGGAATTTTGGGAGGATGTGCAGAGTTTTGGAGAATCTAAAGCCGCTGCTCGGCGGTCCCTGGAAGCAGAGCGTCAACGTTTTGAAAAATATGAGGTTTTGTCCGAGACAGAAATTGAAATGGGTGAGTTGTTTCAGGATGAAGAGGATAATCCTTTCTTACAGGCCTGGGGACGGCCAGGACGTGAAAATATAAAACTGCTGAATCAATGGAGTGCCTGGAGTTTTGAACCATGGTTTGCGGACGCAGATTCATCGGCGTCACAGACTGAAAACTCAGAGAAACCCCAGCAAAGCGTACTCAACCAATTACAGCAGGATATTTTATTCAGGGAACCGCGTCGTGCCGAACCGCTTAATTTGGAGCAGGATGAAAGTTTAGTTGTTCTCGCCTGCGCAAATCCAAGGCGTGAAGTGGAAGCAGTGGCGAACTTGATTTGGGACTGGATTCGCCGTGATCCAGATTTGCAGCTAAATGAATGTGCGCTTATTGTGCATGATATGGAGCTTTATCAACATGAAATTGAACAAGTATTTGAAAGCATTTACAATTTGCCCTACCACTTGATAGACGGAATCAGTGGAAGCGCAAGCCGTTTGGAGGATGCAGCAAACTCCCTTTTGGGTTTATGCTTCACGGAATACACACGGCGGGATATTTTCAGTTTAATCAACAATCCCTGTTTTCTGCAGAAATTTGACGATACAGTCTCAGCAGGAAAAAATTCATATGGTGAGCCGCTGCAAATTCAGCAATGGCTAAAATGGGCAGATGAACTAAATGTTTTTTACGGCATCGACAGGGAGTCGCAGGAGGAGCAGGGCTACCTTCATTTAGAACATGACATTTACCACTGGGAACAGGCTTTTCAGCGTTTGACGTTGGGCGAAATGGTGTCTGCAGAAGAAGGAAACGGTATCTTCTCAAATGGCGATCAGCAGATTGTGCCGGTTGATCTAGCAGAAGAATGGAGTGCAGAAGCCGCACGTTTTATGTTGATAGTGCGCTCTTTAATTGCCGATACCAGGGATTTGCCAAAATGGAAAATGTGCGGAAAAGACTGGGGGCGCTACTTGCAGACTCTGCTCAAAACATACCTCAGGCCAATTGAAGAAGCAGATGAAGAAGCATTCCAGAATTTGTTGAGGAATGTGCTTGCATTTCGTGATTTGGATTTAGGAGATGAGAGCGGTCCACGCCAGTTTAGTTTCAGCACTATTTTCGAATTTTTCAAGCAAAAGCAGCAGTCTGCAACTGTGCATCGCGGGCATTATTTAGCAGAAGGAGTCACTGTCTCATCATTTAAGCCAATGCGTCCGATTCCTTTCAAGGCAGTTTTTTTGTTAGGGATGGGCGAGGGGTTGTTTCCAACACCTTACCGGCGCGACAACCTGGATTTAAGACACATTCCCGTAAACCTGAATCCAGCTGTAGAGGGACAGGCCCTCCGGGAGCGTCGATTAGGTGACGTTTCGGTGACAGAGCGTGACCGTTACATGTTTTTGGAAACACTGGTTTCTACGAGAAAACATCTTGTCCTGAGTTACGTTTCACGCAACGACCGTACAGATGATGAGCTCAATCCTTCCTCAATCATTCAAACTTTAATCGATGAACTGGACAGTGGATATTTGGAAGCAAAATACGAGATAAGCCGACACCCACTGAAACCGTATTCTCTAGAGTATTTTCCGGAACTATCTGCGGAACAAATAGACTTTGCCGACAATCAAAATCCTGCATCGAAAACCCATTACCCAAATTACGATCCCGCTGCATTTTATCAGGCACGGGCATTCAGGATGAGGGAGTTATTTGATCAGGAATTTTCCAGTTCAGGATCTTCCGGCGGATTTCAGCGTATTTCTCCGGACTGGCTTTCTCCTGAAGTTATGCTGCCCATAACAGCAGGTGCGTTTCGTATTAAAGCAACAGAATCTGTAGCAGTAAAACAGCTTTCGTCTGTTGCATTTTCCAGGCTGCGAAAATTTCTTGAATCTCCGCTGCAGTCCACTGCCGGTCATTTGCTGGGCCTTGCTGAAGATGAAGAAGATGTAAGTGAAAAAGTTGATGAGCCTCTTGTTTTAGTACGGCTGAGCGAATGGCTACTGCTCCGGAAAGTCTGGAACATGGGCTTGAATGCGCCTGCAAAAGGTTCACAGCAGAAATCACATCCGGAGTGGCAGAAGCTATATCGACTTCAGGCGCAACGCATGGAACTGCAGGGAGAAATGCCTACCGGCATTTTCGGAGAAGCAATGCAGATCCGGCACCTGCGGATTCTTAAAAACTGGCAAAAACAACTCACTGCAGTACTCGAAACTGATTGGAACAGCCTGCAAAAAAATCTTAGCCAGTTTTATTTTGGTGCAGTCAGGAAGGGAAAATTTAATGAAGGACTTACCGGCACAGATAGAATTTTGCCGGCCGTCAATATCCAAAAAGAAAACCCGGAACCGTCTGACAGTGAAAATATGTACTTCAAAATTCAAGGAGAAACGGAATGGTGGTACACAGATGAATCCGGTAACCGGTATGTCATTTACTTCAGTGAGCGCGAAAGTAAAGACAAAGCCTGGCTGCGTCATTTCCTGGATGTGCTGGTTCTTCTTGCAGTAGACATAATCCCGGAAGGCACACAAGTTACGGGATTATGCATTACAGGTGAAGGAAAACGAAAATCCAGAAAAATTCATCTGCCCTCACGACAGCAGGCACAAGATTATCTGGCTAATTTGCTGCAGGAAATGAATACTGAACATGCGGCTGTGTTAATGCCTGTAGAATCTGTACTTGAATTGGCAAAGGAAAACTTGACAGGTGCTGACTACAATTCAAGATATACAGAATGGATGGACGCCAAACTGAACTCATCCAGTGAAAATCTTGGAATAAGTTCCCAATACGGACCAGTTAAATTTTTGACGGACATAGCATATCCGGAAAATCCTCATCAATTGATGAACCGCCGTTTTCAATTGTTTTTTGAAACAGTATTGGTTTGAGTCAAATAACAGATATGGAAAATCATCTCAAAAAAATGCAGGCCTTGCTGGAAGAAGGAACTTCATTCGTATCTGCAACACTGGTTGAGGTTAAAGGAAGTACACCACGTGCTCAAGGCGGACGGATGCTGGTTACTGCATCAGGCCTGCATTCCGGTACAATTGGAGGTGGACTGGTTGAGGCAAAGGCATTGGAATTTGCTCAGGATTTATTAGCAGAAACCAATCCCGCAGAGCAAACAAAATTTGTTGAATGGAACCTCAATCGTGATGCAGGTATGAGTTGCGGCGGTTCAGTCAAACTCTTTTTTGAGCGATTCCATGCTAATCCCTGGGAAATAATTGTTTTTGGGGCCGGTCATGTTGCTCAGGCCCTGATACCGCTGCTGCTGACTCTGGAGTGTAAACTGACTTGCCTTGACACCAGGAATGAGTGGTTGAGCAAATTACCTGAAACTCCAAAACTAAAAAAACTTTGTGTAGAATCACTTCCGGAAAGTGTTGAAGAAACCTCCGAAAAAGCTTTCGTTCTGATAATGACACAGGGTCACAGGAGTGATTTTTACGTTGCACAGCGATTTCTTGTACTGAAAGAATTGCCGTTTTTAGGAGTGATCGGCAGTCGTTCCAAGGCAGCTACTTTGAAACGGGAACTCAAAAAAGAGGGCCTCAGCGAAGAACAAACTAAGCGTCTTGTTTGTCCTATCGGTTTTTCACTCGGAGGAAATCATCCACAGGAAATTGCCATCAGTATCACCGCCCAACTGCTTTATGAGCGGGACAAACTTTTCGGAAAAACACATCTTCGTAACCCAGTACCTGAAAAATTATGAACCAACTGAACCTTAGTCTTCCCGACTGGATTAATTCTTTTTTAAATGAATATCCAAAAATAATTCCTGATCCGGAAAAACAAATGCGCTTCGTCCTTGCCTTGACAGAGCGTAACATACGTGAGGAAACAGGCGGACCGTTTGGAGCTGCTGTTTTTGAAAGGGATTCAGGAAAACTTGTTTCGGTTGGAGTCAACGTAGTTGTCCGGCAAAACTGCTCTGCTGCGCATGCAGAAATGATGGCGCTGATGCTGGCGCAAAAAGAGTTGGGACACTTTGATTTGGGTGCGGAACGCTTCCCGGAACACCGCCTGGTAACGAGTGGGAAAATGTGTGCAATGTGCCTGGGGAATGTCTGCTGGTCCGGAGTCAGTGAGGTGTTGTCATCTGCAGAACCGGAAGACGTGGAAAAGATTGCCGGTTTTGATGAAGGCCCTACCCCTCCGGATTATAACGCGCAGCTTGAATGTAGGGGAATTAAAATTGTGCCTGAATTACTACTCCGTGAAGGCAGAGCTGTTTTACAGCTTTATGTTGATCTTGGCGGTAAGGTTTATAACGCAAGACACAGTCAGGAATCAAGTTTGACGTAGCTCTTCCACAATCTGAAAAAACTCGTTAATCATTCTGGAATCTCGACGTTCACGCAGACAAACGACATGTGCATGAGTTTGCACATCCGCGTTGACAAAACTTAATTTTCGTAAGTTAGGATGCGGCATAAACTCCAGATTCGAGACCACTCCGATTCCCAAACCCCTGGCCACGGCCATCCAGACTGCTTCCCTGCTGCCGATTTCCATTACCGGACGAATCGTGACTCCAGTCTGCTTCAATGCTTTTTCAAAAGCGCGACGTGTTCTAGAACCAGGTTCACGTAATATAACATCCTGACCTTCCAGCTCTTCGATCCGGAGAGTCTCCCGACTTGCCCAGGGGTGTCCTGAATGTACAAAAACAACTAGGGGTTCCTGACAAAACGGAACTGCTAAAATTCTGGAATCGGTTTCTGTTTGTGAAAGTACTGCAACATCTACTTCAAAATTTAACAGGTTTTCTAAAATATCTTCTGAATTTCGAACTGTGACCGTGATTTTCAAATATGGAAACCGTTCACGAAAAACAGCCAGCATTTCCGTCAAATGATAAGGTCCAACGGCTCCAACCCTGAGATGACCGCTCTGAAATCCTCCTGCAGTCTGAAGTACATCCTGGGCTTCTCTTTCCAATATTTCCATGCGCTGAGTGACAGCATAGAGTTCCATTCCTGTTTCAGTCAACTCAACTCTGCGGCCACGGCGGTGGAACAGCTCAATGCCATAAAATTCTTCCAGGGCCCGTACCTGTGCAGTTATGGTGGGTTGTCCCACATGGAGTACTTTGGAGGCGGCAGTAAAACCTCCTGTACCCGCAACTGCATGAAAAGAACGAAGTTGGGTATAGCTGACTTGTAAAAACAGCGAACCTTGAGTTTCAAGAGACGCTGTTTCCTGTTCAGAAGGTTTTACCATTTTATAAGGACAAATTCTTTTTAAGGACGCTCACCTCTGGAGAGGCGCAGGTTAATGTCATCAACAACATCCACCAATTGGTCAAAAGTATCAATAACATAGTGTGCACCAGCTTTTTGCAGGATATCCCTCGTTTTAATCAGCCTGCGCTGGATTTCTTCTTCAGGAAGCGAACCAGCCTCTTCGAGTGTATCCATGTCCATGTAGTTGCTGTAACGAGCGATACCTACTCCCCAACAGCCGGCTTCAAGTGCTTCACCGACACCTGAAACGGTATCATCAACCTTTACAACGGACTGAATTGGATTAACATTCATCAGATCGAGATTTCGATAAACCATAAACGGCTTGGGTCTGGCACCATTAATCACTTCGTCTCCTGCCACGGATGCATCTGGAGTGTACCCCTGTTTTTTCGCATCCTCTTCAAGGATGTCTACCATGCTCCTTACAAAACCTGTAGAACTCCCAATTTTGATACCTTCTTTTTGAAATTTTTGAGTCACCTCTGCGACGTGGGGAAGGAGGGTGGTATACTTCCTGAGACAGGCGAGCTGCATTGGGACAAAATCCTTAAACATATCATCCACATCACTCTGATCCGGATACTTACCGTATACTACTTTCCAGCGCTCACGAATTTCCGGAACCTTGGTCAACTCAAGGATGTGAAGGTCCTTGCGCAGCCCCATCGGTCCTCTCGCTTCCGCCATGCTGATTTCAACATTATATTTCTTAAAAACATCTACAAACACCACGGCCGGGGCAAGTACGTATTCATCTGCAGTGGTGCCACTCCAGTCCAGTACAAGCCCTTTGACTTTTCCACGGTAGCCACGGGTGTAAACGTAATTTGATTGAATGCTCATTTTGATCTCCTTTTTGTGAGTGAAAAAATATTTTCCGGAAACTCCGGATACAGTAGAAAAGATTTATTTTAACAACAATATCAATATCTGTATAATATCAATATTGTATCTTATCTATTGATTTAAACAATAGTAATTTTTTTCCTTCAACAATAGT
>OFBD01000039.1_pt1 | contig 11492 bp, 11 predicted proteins | sample 1520461 | NCBI WGS metagenome assembly OFBD01 (sample SAMEA3696448, study PRJEB22514) | metagenome | biome: water; feature: marine; material: hydrothermal vent | place: Pacific Ocean | collected 2014-08-15 | depth 1539 m | reverse complement strand
TCCGGAAACGGCTCGCCACAAACATTGCGACTATTTTGGTATTCTTTCTCGTAATTTATCATAAACTAGCCCCGCATGATCTCACCTTTGGGATCAAAAAGCGGTTCTGTCTGCAAAGTAGCCGGATAGCGTTCTCCAAGAATTTCCACAAACCAGCCTTGTTTTTCGTCAGCAATTTCCTTCGGCACATAACCCATCGCTACTGAAACTCCTGAATTGTGAGCAAAGCCTCCGGATGTTACCCAGCCTTTGACCTCGTTTCCGAACCAAATCGGTTCATCGCCAATCACATCAGCATCTTTCGCTTCGACAACAAAGGTGCATAAACGCAAAATTCCGCCGTCCGATTTTTCCTGAATGGCAGCGGCTTTGACGATAAAGTCCGCATCTTTTTTCAGAGCTACAAAGGGGCTTAAACCGGCTTCAAGCGGCCCGTAAAGCGGACGAAATTCTGTGGCCCATGAACCATAGTTTTTTTCCAAACGCAAAGCATTCAGCGCCCGAAGACCGAATAAACGGATGCCGAATTCTTCGCCTTCCCGGAGTAACAGTTCCAGCACATATTGTTGAACATCTGTTTCCATCCACAATTCAAAACCCAAATCTCCGGTGTAACTCACACGCCCCACCAAACAGGAAACCATCCCGATATTCATTTCACGGATGTCCATAAAACGAAATGCATCTCGGGAAACATCTTCATCCGTAATTTTGGCAAGCAATTCACGGGACTTTGCCCCGGCAATCGATAGTCCGAGAATGTCAGCTCTGTGCGGAATAACCTCCAAATTTGCGGATTCCGGAAGATGTTGTTCAAACCATCGTAAATGATATTCCTCCGCAATTCCGGAACCTGCAATAAAAAATTCGTCATCGTCAAGATTAGCCAAAGTAAAATCACCAATCAATTTTCCGTTTTCATTGAGCATTGGTGCCAGAGTCATGCGGCCGGGTTTTGGAATTCGGCAAGCCAGAATTTGATCCAGCCAATCAGAGGCTCCTGAACCAACTACCGTATATTTAGCAAATCCGGAAATCTCCAGCACACCGACACCTTCACGCACGGCTCGAACTTCCTCAGCAACGTGTTCAAAATCGGTGGAACGCCGCCATGAAAATTTGTCTGTTACGCCTTTTGGGGCAAACCAGAGAGGAACTTCCAAACCAAACGAACTCCCCATTTGCGCTCCTTCGGATAGCATTTTGTCATAAACCGGAGTTGTCCGGAGCGGTCGTCCGGCGGGCAGTTCTTCGTTCGGAAAACGAATCGAAAAGCGGCGGGAATAGTTTTCCTGCACTTTGGTATTGGTGTAGGAAAGCGTGGCCCAATCTCCAAAACGGCTGACATCCATGCCCCAAACATCAAAACCGGGATCGCCCTCAATCATCCAATTTGCGAGTGCTAAACCGACTCCGCCGCCTTGACTGAATCCTGCCATCACCGCACAGGCACACCAAAATCCCGGAAGCCCCCGAACCGGTCCGATCAGTGGATTCCCATCCGGCGCAAAAGTGAAGGGTCCGTTGATTACTTTTTTAATTCCGGCATTCTCAAAAACCGGAAAATGCTCAAAACCAACTTCCAGAGAAGGAGCAATCCGCTCTAAATCCGGAGGCAATAAGTCCTGTCCGAAGTCCCACGGAGTTACTTTGGGCGACCATGGTTTGCAGGCTTTTTCATAAGTTCCCATCAGCATTCCTTGTTGCTCCTGACGCAAATAAATTTCGCCGTCAAAATCGATTACCGCCGGAAGTTCCAGTTCATTTTCCTGATTAAAGGCCATCACTTCCCGCATATCCTCAGTCAAAAAATACATGTGTTCCATCGCCAAAACCGGCAACTCCAAACCAACCATACGCCCGACTTCCCGCGCCCAAAGTCCTCCGGCATTAACAACATGTTCGGCGTGGATTTCCTCAACCCGCACCGGACGTTCCGGTTCTCCAAAATCTCCATTTTCCAAAATCACCCGCCAACCGCCTTTTGGATGGATTTGAAGATCGGTAACTCGTACATTTTGATAAATTTCACCACCCTGTTTTTTTGCGGCTTTGGCATAAGCCCAAGTTGTTCCGTAAGGGTCTAAGTGGCCTTCAATTGAATCGTGTAAGGCTCCCACAAAATGCTCCGGATTGATGAGCGGCATGATTTTCTGTGCTTCTTTGGGACTGATGATTTCAGTCTCCAAGCCGAGGTAACGTCCTCTCGCGTGAATGCTTTTGAGCCATTCAAAGCGTTCCTTAGTCGCAGCCAACATAATTCCGCCCGTCACATGTTTCCCAATATCTTGTCCGGATATTTCTTGAATTTCCTGATACAGATCAATCGTATATTGTTGCAGTTTGGCAACATTCGGGTCACTGTTGATGGTGTGCATTCCGCCTGCGGCGTGCCATGTGGAGCCGGATGTCAATTCCGAGCGTTCCAACAAAACTGCGTCTTTCCAGCCTAATTTGGTCAAGTGATATAAAACACTGCATCCGACCACGCCGCCGCCGATGACAACTACTTGTGTGTGTGATTTCATTAATACTTTAACATAGTGAGTTTACGGGATTGTGCTTCCAGAAATATACTTTTGTTTTATCAAAAATAAAAGTAAATTATATAAAAATTACTGGTAAAATTTTATATGAAGGCAGTCAATGGTTTGGATTAACTCAATGTATTTGACGCAGTGATCCAAGGAAACTAGAACAGTTTGTCATTCATCTCCTTATAAAAACAGGTCGACCGGTTGCTCCTGTGACACAACAAATGTGGAATTATTTTTTGCAAATAGCCCCTGAATAGCCGGTTGTTTCCGGTTTCAGGCTATTCTCCTCTGATTGAACAAACAATGAGGACAGTTCGTGGACTGTAGATTCCCAGTGAAAGTACTGTGTATGTACTTTGCATGTATGTGCTGTAAATGAGTATCTCATAAACTCTACCCTGGGGGCAGAGGTCATAAACTTCGTATTTTTTTTCACCTACTAAACCCCAAAACCAATAATTTTCTTCATGGGTTACAGTAGTTTTTGAAGGAAATTCTGTAGGATAGAGTACCTGAACTTGGCATCCTCCAATGAATAGAGCGAAAATTAAAATCAGACAGTAATAACGGAGCATAGTACTAATTTTGGAAAAATATTGTCTTGCCTTGCGTTTCAAAAATTTCGAATTTACAATCTTAGTTTAGACTTTGAAAAAGTGTAATCCAGTAAAGTTTTACCAGAATAAAGAAATTTAGCTGAAAAGCATCCGGGTTCCAGAATTTTGGGCGTAAACAGCCGGTCGCCTTCCCATGAGGCAAGTTCAGTCAGGTTGTCTTTGGGGATCCATTCAAGTTGACCCTCCGGACAATCTTCTGTTAGAGTACCAGAATAGCAGTTTGAGTAAAAAACAAAAACATGCCACTCATCACCAAAAGGTGAGTCGCCCTGATCAGGAAAAGAAAGTACTGCTTTTAGTTCCGGATCTTCAATTTTCAGTCCGGTTTCTTCCAGCATTTCACGGACTGCAGTTTCAAACGGAGCTTCATTAGGTTCAACTTTCCCTCCGGGAGCTAACCAGAGGCCCTTATGTTCGTCTTCTTTTTCACGATGAATCATCAGAACATGTTCATCATTATTTTCAAGATAAACCAGAACACCTAATTTCACAACTTTACTCCAAAAATTTATGCCTCAGTCGAAAAAAGAATTAAATGCGATTCTGAAACGCATTTCAGTTGAACAAGACAAACGACTGAACCCGGAAGAAGATGAAAAAACAGTGGTGTTGCCATACGAATTGGGTTTTCAGGCTCCAATTATTCGCGGTCGTATGCCGGGACTGGAAGCAGTTTATGACCGTTTTGCTAGAATTTATGCTCAAACTTTTTCACATCATGTGAGACGTCCGGTTACTATGACACGGCGTGCTACGGAGTTAGTCAGTTTTCGCGATTATCTTGCTGCCATTTCTACTCCGGCTTCACTGACAGTTTTTGGCATGAATCCGCTTCATGGACACGCCCTGTTTGTTTTTGAACATCATCTGGTGTACATACTGATTGATATGCTTTTCGGAGGAAACGGCTGGTTTGAAAATCCACCTCCAAAACGTGAGCTTACCGGTATCGAAATTAAAATGCTGACCAAAGTCGTCCACAGCGCTCTTGAAGATCTAGGTAAAGCCTGGAAGAGATTGACTCCGCTGGAACCTTATTTTGACCGCATGGAAGTCAATTCTAAATTTACAGCTATTGTTCCTCCTGATGAGGTTGTGGCAAGTACTACTTTCGATGTAGAAATCAACCGTGTCCCTTACACAATGAGCCTTTGTCTGCCTTATTCAATGCTTGATCCAGTACGTACACAACTTGAGGCAGGAAAAACAAGCTATGATGAAGAGGTCAATGCAGTTAATGTAAGTCGTCTTGAAGAAAATTTGCTTAATTCAAAAGTTGGTGTAAAGGTTGACCTGGGGGAAGCCCGCATGTCCCTTCGGAGTTTTCTAACTTTGAAAGAGGGTGATAGAATTCTCTTAAATCAGGATCAAAATAAACCGCTTAAAGTTCTGGTACAGGACAAGCTGAAATATTTGGCTACTCAGGGTGCTTACAAAGGGAAAAATGCAGTTCAAATAACCAAGCTAATAGAGCCTCCTCCACGCTTTAGTGACTTACTGGATCAACCAGCAAAAGATACTGCGGAAGATTCATGATATATCTAAACTGTTACTGGTTGACTCGACTGCGTAAATCTTTGCCTGTCCGGAACACTGGAAGTTGCTTTGGTTTGACCTCCACAGTTTCTCCTGTCTTAGGATTCCTTCCAATATATCCTTTATATTTTTTCAGTGTAAAAGAACCAAATCCGCGGATTTCTACTTTATCACCGGCACTTAGTGCAGCTTTGATACGGTCAAAAAAGATACGAACCATTTTGTCCGTTAATTTTGGATTGTATCCTGTTTTAGTCGCTAACTCTTCTATTAATTCTGATTTGTTCATAACTCATGGTATTTAAGGTTAGTTGATTAAAATCTGAAAACTCTTGGATTTCAATCGGATTCTTCTTTGAAAAAAACTTGATGATGTAAAGTTAGGGTAAAATGAAAATATATCAAGTGATTTAGTAAATTATTTTTATATTGATTGAATTTGCAGTTCACGACGATAATGGTCGAAGAGAGTTGATTTAGAAAGCATACCTAAAAATTGATCACCCTCTACTACAGGTAATGACCAGGCTTTAGAGGTTTCAAACTTGTCTAATGCAGCACTGATTGGCTCATTTAGGCTGATTAAGGGCAGATTACGCATGACTGATCCCATTGTCACTAAATCATAAAGACTTCTGTCAAAAAGATGAGGACGGATGTCATCAAGAAAAACAACTCCCACACATTTATTTTCTTTATTCAGAACAGGAAAATAGTTTCGACGTGCCTTCTTGAATTCCTCAATAAAATTTCTCAAAAGCAGATCTTCACGAATAGTTATGAAATCCTTGTCCAAAATATCTCCAATATTCAGATGATGCAGCAAGTAACGATCTGTTCCACGCTTGATCAAACTACCCTGTTTAATCAAATCCTGGGTATAGACTGAACCGATCTCGAAAAATGAACTTACAACCATTGCACTGCTTGCAGTTAACATCAGCGGCAAAATCATTGAATAACCTCGAGTTACTTCCATAACTAGGAAAATCCCCGTCAGTGGTCCGTGCATGACACCTGCAACCATTCCTGCCATTCCTGCTAGTGCAAAAGCAGCATCTTCAGCAACCCCGTCCAGTGGGAGTGAATGCATGATCATTCCAAAAGCCAAACCCACACCACTGCCAATCACAAGGCTGGGCGCAAAAACTCCTCCGATGCCGCCACTACCGAGTGTCATCCCGCAGGCAAGAAATTTGAGCAGTACAAAAAGCAGAACAAAAGCAAGTTCCGGACGTATTGAATCAGTCAGAAAGACTTGAGTAGCTGAGTATCCTTCTGACAACACTTCAGGCATAAAAAAACCTAATGTTCCTACAAACAGCCCACCAATTGCGGCACGTATCCAATGATGAAGAGAGACTTTTGTAAAAAATTTTTCCCATAACAACAAACTTCGGGCAAACAATATGGAGATGACTCCTGTCAAGGCCCCAAGTACAAAGCAGGCAAGTAACGAGGTGAGGGAAAAACCAGCTATTTCCTGAAAGAAAGCAATCTTATTTCCAGTTATCCAGCGACTGAGTTCTGTTGCAGAAACAGCTGCAATGATCGTGGGTAAAATAGTTAAATACGTCCATTCTCCTATAATTATTTCTAATGAAAAAATAAGACCTGTAAGTGGTGCATTGAAAATTCCTGCAACTGCACCGGCTGCTCCGTAACCAACAAGAAGTTTTTTGTGACGCTCATTCATTTTAAGCCAGCGTCCCAGTGTTGAACCCAGTGCTGCACCAATACTCACTATTGGACCTTCCAAACCGGTTGAACCTCCACTACCTACTGTCAGAAAGCTTCCGAAAAATCGCGAGAAAATCATGCGTCTCCTGAGACCTTCTGATCCCATTGCTATGGCCTTTATTACATCTGACACTCCATGTCCTGCAGAGTCATGCATGAGAGATCGCACCAAAAATACAGCAATTCCGGCTCCCAGAGCAGGAAAAATATGACACCCCAACCTAAGTCTAAGTCGCTTATGAAGAGTCTTAGAGAATGTACGCTCCAGTTAAGTCCGACAGCAAGAACTCCACAACCCAGACCGATTGCCAATGCTGCAGTCATCATCACCACAGCTTCCCTGGCAGAAACAGCCTGGTAACGTGAAAGTAGATCGGTGTCAGATCCAGCCAAACCGCGCGAAAGGAATTTGTTAAGCTTTCTCTGCCAGTGTTTTTTGAAATTGTTCAACTAGATTATCTAATGAAGGTGAATTGTTGAGAAAGTCAATCATCTGCGATTGACTTAGAATACGGGCAAGTTGAGAAATAAGTTGAAGATGGTGAAAAGAATCAACACTCAAAAGTACAAATACAACAAAAACAGGTAAACCGTCCGGTGCCATAAAATCCAATGAGTTTTCCAAAAAAAATGTGCCTACCATGGATTTATTTATTTGTTTACCTAGTGGTGTTTTACAATGCGGAATCGCAATTCCGTTACCAATTCCGGTTGAAGAAAGATGTTCCCTTTGCAAAAGCAATTTGGGTAATGAATCTCCAATAGGTTGAGGCAAATCCATTTGTACTGAAACTTGCTGAAAAAGTGATTCTATTGAACTTGATTGAACAGCATGAAAAACATTTCCTGCTTTGAGAGCTTCAATCAGGCGTGACTGAGAAACTTGTTCTTTGCTCTTGCGGGATCTTCTTTTGTGTTCTTCAAGGTGTATGTGTTTTGAATCAGCCCAGGAAATTAGAGTAGATTGATTAAAGTAATATTTCCCGCGACGAATGATGCAGGGAATATCACCCTGACGTATCCAACGATAAATAGTTGCTTCAGGAACATGCAGCAACTGAACGACATCTGAAACAACCAACCATTTAGACATGTATAATTGAAAGACAAAAATATTTAATGAAAAAGGGTTATAATATTTGGAGTAATCAGTTTAACAGTATTAACTGTCTTTGTGAAGAAGTGGAATCCATATAATTAAATTATTAAGAGTTGAAAATTGGTGCATTATTTATGAAAATCAATTACAATTTTCTAACAAAAAGTTACTTAGAAAGAAATTCAAAGGCAATTGAAAGGTTAAATTAATAAAAAAGACACTATTTCAAATCCAATGTCTTGATATTAGCCTAAAAACTTTAGATAAAGACTTCTTGTGGCTGGGGGTGCGCAATCGAAAATTTCGAACCGTGTCAGATCCTAGCGGAAGCAGCACTAAGATTTCGTAGATGTGCCGCATTCCTCAGCCTCTCTTCATAAATATTGGAACTCCTCTCATGTCTTATGTCGTTCTGGCGCGCAAGTTACGCCCTTCACGTTTTGGCGATCTGATTGGGCAAGAAACTGCAGCCCAGACTTTACGCAATGCAGTTCTTTCAGACAGAGTTGCTCATGCCTTTTTATTTACTGGATCACGAGGAGTTGGAAAAACCAGTGCAGCCAGAATTTTAACAAGGGCTGTCAACTGCTTGAATCCCGACAATGGGGACCCGTGCAATAGATGTGAAAACTGTACTGAAATCAATCAAAACGCATCTGCAGATGTTATCGAGATAGATGCTGCCTCCAACCGTGGAATTGAAAATATTCGTGAGTTGCGTGAAAACGTAAATTATGTACCGGCAAAATGCCGCTACAAAGTATATATCATTGATGAGGCGCACATGCTCACTCTCGAGTCTTTTAACGCGCTTCTTAAAACACTGGAAGAACCACCTCCGTATGTGAAATTTATTTTCGCAACCACCGATCCCCATAAAATTCCTCCGACTATTATTTCGCGTTGTCAACGCTATGATTTTTTAAGAATTTCAATAAAAAAAATGGCAGATTTTCTGGAAACAGTTGTCAAGAATGAAAATCTCGAGTTGTCACGCAAGGCTATTGAAATGATCTGCAGGAATTCAGTAGGCGGAATGAGGGATGCATTGACTGCAATTGATCAAATTCTAAGTTTTACGGGAACATCTGCGACTGATCAGAAAGTAGCCCAGATTTTGGGGATACTGGACAGTGAATCCAGGTTTGCATTTATTGAGGCTCTTCTGGAAAAAAAGGATGGTGAGGCCATAAGTTATTTTCAGAAACTTCAAGAACATGGACATGATGTAAATGATGTATTATCTGATTTGTTACAAACCATTAAAACCATCGCACTTGTGCGGACACTTGGGATGAATCAAGCTCTTTTTCAAGATATTCCTGCTGATGATCTGGAAACATTTTCTACTTTAAGCAAAATTGTCAGTGCCGATGAGTTACAACAGATTTTTCATATTCTGTTGGAGTTGGAAGAACAGATGAAGCGTAGTGCACATACTAAGATTTGTTTTGAAATGGCTATTCTCCAGATTGCATCCATTGAGCCTCTTGTCGGCCTTCCGGAGATTATCAGTGAAATACAAAATATACGTAAAAGTAAGTCTGCCGGAAACTCAAATACAGAAAATACAGATTCAGTAATTGAAGGTCCAGCGGAACTCTCAGGGCCGGAAAAAGATAATTCCGGAGCAAATCAGCAGCACTCATTTTTAAAAATGTCCGGTGCCCATAAACCGTTAACGGACGCAACTGTAATTAAAAACATTTTGAAGTCAGACAAGACGGAGTCAGCGACTGTTGAACCTGACAAGTTGAATGAAAGTTCTCCTGAACCAAAAATGACTGAAAAGCAGCAATCTGTTACAAATCAAGATAATTATTCGCATGTTGATGAAGAAAAAACATATGTTGCAGAAACAGAAGTATCCCAGGTAAAAGCTGAACAAACTGAAAATGCAGATAAGGAAATGTCACCGGAAGCTCAGAATAATATTAATCAAAATCAAGAAATTGTAAAACTTGCTGCCAAAAAAAACATTGAAGAAACTTCAATGGAACCTCCGGAAGAATGGTGTAACTTTTCAGAAGAAGTTCAAAAATTGTCATCAAAGCTGGCCAGTTTTGTTCGCAATGCGGTCCCTCATAATTTAACAGGATCACAATTAATACTTTCTTTCAAAAGCGGAAATTATGCATCTATGCTGACTGAAGATAACAGAGAGTTACTGGAAAAAATTGCTTCCGACTGGACTGGCCATTCAGTTCACGTTAGTTGTGAAATTACTCCAATATCTGCATCTCAGCTAACTATAGTAGAACATGAACAAATACTTTTAGAGAGAAAAAATGAACTTAAGCGAAAGAATGCAAGAGCATTCCCGCAGGTCAAAGATATCCTTTCTGTGTTTACAAATAGCAGAGTTACAAATATAGAATTGTCTGATGCATAAAGATAATTTGAACCAGAATAATTTAAAATAGATTAAACTTTAAACTAAGGGATAAAATTATGATTGATATGAATGAAATGATGAAAAAGGCTCAGGAACTTTCTGAGACTATGAAACAGCAACAGGAGGAACTTGCCAAACAGATTTTTTCTGTATCTGTTGGTGGAGAGATGGTGAAGATGACTTTCAATGGAAAGCAGGAAGCAATAAGCATTGAAATTGATCCGGAAGTTGTAGATGCAGATGACATTGAGACTCTACAGGATTTAATCCTTTCTGCAGTCAATGAAGGACTCAGACAAAGCCAGCAAAATATGCAGAACTCTCTTGGGCAGCAAATAGGAAAAATGACAGGAGGACTGGATTTATCAAGTATTCTCAATCCAAAATCATAATAAATATTGTCTGAACGAAAATTCAAACAGCCGGACTTTTTTCCAGTTTTAAGTAGGTTTGTAATAGCCAAAGATTTAGCTGTCAGTTTTCAGCTGTCAGCTCAGGTTGAAATATAATAGCAAATAAGCTGACTGCTAAAAAATTTTTGTTAAATCTATATTGTTGAAATCACAGATAAAAAGGTTTGTAATTATTGCTTATAATTCTGTTATTACACTATTTGTTAATTAAAAATGCGAATCTGGCGTCTGATCGAGGACATTCCCCGTACCGGCAGTTTCAATATGGCAGCAGATCAGGTGCTGTTAGAAAATTATTCTCAGGATGCTAATCCGGTATTTAGAATTTATGACTGGGAATGTACTACTCTTTCACTGGGGCGTAATGAAATATTGGACAATCTAATTGATTTGGATGAATGCGGGAGACTTCAAATCCCAATTGTCCGCCGTTCAACGGGCGGAAAAGCTGTTTTACATGGTTTTGACCTGACTTACTCCATTGTTGGCGGAGTCCTGGATCAGTATTTTTCCGGAGGTGTACTGGACAACTACCGCTATCTGGCAAAAGGATTTTATGCCTTTTTTAAAAAGTTGGGACTTAATCCTGTATTGAAAGCCATAGACCGTCAAAAGAAAAAATCTGACTCGCATATCTGCTTTGCAGATCCTGCTGTATATGAAATATTGGTTGAAGGTAGAAAAATTATTGGCAATGCACAACGTGTAAGAAATTTACGCAGTTCTCATTCATCTTCATCCAGAGTGTTTCTTCAGCATGGTTCTATTCCTCTCAAAGATTCTATACCCCAGATAATCCAAATATTCCCACATGCAGCAGAGGATGATCTGCGTAGAGAAATGCACTCACTTGAAACTGCGGGGGTTTATCCAGGACTTGCCCAAAAAAAATTAAGACAGATGTTTCTGGACTGCCTGCAGGAAACTTTTCAATTAAAATGGAAACGTCAGTTCTGGAGTGTTGAAGAATTGAAAATGATTTCGAAACGTGAAAATTCTTTTCAAAATCTTAATATTAATTAGTGTTGTAATTCTAACGGAGTCACTGACAGCTAAATTCAGCAGAAGTCGTTATAAATTTGGATTATTGACTTCAATAAAGACGCGCATGGAAGAGTATAAAACACGAAAAATCCAATTTAGAGAGCTTCTCTA
>OFBD01000031.1_pt1 | contig 12390 bp, 13 predicted proteins | sample 1520461 | NCBI WGS metagenome assembly OFBD01 (sample SAMEA3696448, study PRJEB22514) | metagenome | biome: water; feature: marine; material: hydrothermal vent | place: Pacific Ocean | collected 2014-08-15 | depth 1539 m | reverse complement strand
CCTTAGTTGCAGATACCAGTTCTGGAACACGGCCTGGATTTTCCACCGCCAAACCGCCCGTCGAGGCTGAAGAGCTGTATGACTATTTTGTTCATCAAATGCAAAAAACACATGACACAGTGGCCACAGGTATTTTTGGCGCTGACATGCAAGTATCACTCACCAATGACGGCCCAGTAACCTTCTTATTAGAATGTTAGATTTTATTACCCAAGCCACGGCAGACTATCATCAATATTTTGTCTGGATGGGGATTGTGTCTTTTGTTGTTTTTGTTAGTAGTCTTTTATTAACCCCATTTTTATTAGGCAAGATTCCTCAGGATTATTTTGTCCATACCAATCAACAAAAAGTTGAAATCAAACACCTTGGCCATTTGATTATTGTTATTAGTAGAACAATAGTCGGCTTTGTGCTTTTAATTGCTGGCATTATTATGCTAGTAACACCAGGCCAAGGCATCATTTCTATTTTGTTAGGCTTATTCTTAATGGAGTTTCCAGGTAAGCGCAAGCTGGAGTTAAAACTAATTAACCACGAGCCAACATTCAAAGCACTCAATTGGCTAAGAGGTAAAGCCAATAAAGACCCATTCGAGCGATGAAAGAAAGCAGAGTGGTTATTATTATCCTATTACTTTCCTTTGTGATTTATGGTGGGTTTTATCTAAGCACTCGTGATATTGAAATCCCTGAAAACCAAGCTATGCCTTGGCAAAGCTATGTCAATGACCAAGGTGAAACCGTGGTTTTTGATTTAACCATGGGTAAGAGTACGCTGTCTGATGCAATGCGATTATTTGGCAGTGAGGTAGAGGCATCCCTGTTTGAAGATAAAGATAAACAACAAAATTTAGAAGTATTTTTTGCCAGTACCAAAGTTGGGGGTATATCAGCAAAAGTGATTCTTAATTTAAATTTTAATAATTATCAATTTGATTATTTGAGTAATAATATTAAAGAAATCGAAGTAATGCCAACGGGTAATAAAAAAACTTCATTTAACAAAGTGGGTGAGTCTTCCATGTTTGCTTTGACAATCAAATCACTAACTTTTATTCCCAAAGCAGATTTATCTGCTGATACATTAACCAGTCTGTTTAAGAAGCCGGCACGCATTGATTTGGTTGACTCAAGGATTGAATATTGGCACTACCCCGATAAAGGGTTGCGCATTATTGTTGATAAAGAAAATAAAGAAATTTTAGAATTTTACAACGTTGAATTATGATCAAGATGTACGGTATAAAAAATTGTGATACTATTAAAAAAGCACAAAAATTCCTTGACTCGCACGGAGTTGAATTTGAGTTTATTGATTTTCGTCAAAGCCCAATTAATGAATCGACACTACAGAGTTTTATAGATACCTTAGGCTGGGATAAGCTTGTTAACAAGCGCTCAACCACTTATCGAAATTTTACTGATGACGAAAAGCTAAATATTACACTAGCACTAACGTTAAAAAACCCAACTCTAATTAAACGCCCAGTTTTGGTAATGGGCAATGAAATCAGAGTTGGGTTTAGTGAAAAACTTTATTCAGACTTGGTCTAGTTTTTTGCTTCTTGTTCAGCAATTTCTTTACGAACCATTTCCATATCAAGCTCTTTGGCTTTATTAAGTACTGCTTCTAGGTCTGACTCAGCCATAGCACCTGGTTGAGAGAAAATAGCAATTTGTTCTCTGAAGATCATCAGTGTTGGAATAGAACGAATCTGAAATTGCCCGCCTAATTCCTGCTCTTCTTCTGTATTGATTTTTGCAAATGTCACACCATCAATTTTTTCACTCATGGCTTCGTATGTTGGCGCAAATTGCTTACAAGGACCACACCATGGCGCCCAAAAATCTAGAATAACAATATCGTTATTTTTGATAGTCTCATCAAAGTTGTCTTTATTTAGCTCTAATACTGCCATTTTTTTACCTTTTAAATTTCAAAAAAATAAAGTATATCATATAACCCTGATATATATTGGCAAAGCCTACCAGCTGATAAAATATTTTTATGAAAATCTTAGGGGTTGATCCCGGTTCAAGAGTAACAGGCTTTGGCTTAATCGAAGCAAAAAAACTCAATCTCACCTATCTGTCCAGTGGCTGTATTCGCACCAAAGGTGAGTTGACTGACCGTATTACCACTATTTTTATTGAAATTGATCAACTAGTTAAAAAGTATCAGCCCGATATAGTGGTGATTGAACGTGCCTTTATGCGCCCTGACCGTCCCAACCCTGATGCGGCAATAAAGCTAGGTCATGCGCGTGGTGCTATTATTTCTGCAGCAGGTGTTAATGGTATCAAGATGGTTGAATACAGTCCTAATCAGATTAAGAAGGCTGTGGTTGGAAAGGGCCATGCCACTAAGGATCAAGTGTCTTATATGGTACAAGAATCTTTAAAACTTAATAAGGCCCCGCAAGAAGATGCAGCAGATGCATTAGCAGGCGCTATGTGCCATGCTTATCACAGTTTGTAACTTAGGCTTTAACCAAAGTAAACTTTGATATCGCCAAATTCAGGTAAATCTCTCACTACCTCGGTTAGTTTGTCTAAGATCTCGTCATAGCTTTTGTCAGAAGACAGGCACGAAAGTGGTAAAAAGAAATCCACATGGATCTTGCCATCAAGATAATGCAATTGGATGCGCTTGATCTCACCATCACATTTATTATTAAACAAAGCTTTATTAAGAATACCGAGTGCTTTCGCGCGTTCAGGTAAGTTTTCGCAAGGTGCAGCAGTTTCGTCATCTTCAGGGTCGATATGTACAGTAACGTCGTGCAAGTCTTCTAAACATTCCTTAGCTACACGCTCAACACTTACGCTAATAATATGACCTTCACTCACACTTAAAAATGGGTCTACTTGTACATGTACGTCGGCTGATATGGCTTGGCCGATTTTACGAGTACGTAATGAATGGACATTATTAACCCCACTAATCATGCCAATAGTATGGCGTAGTTGCTCTACTTGTGCAGCGTCAATTGAAGTGTCTACTAACTCTTTAGTGGCGCCAATACCTAACTTCCAGGCAATGTAAATCACCATCAAACCAACCACAATAGCTGCAACTCCGTCGAGGTATAGATAACCATTCAAGCTACCTAAAATACCAATAAACACCACAATCGATGACAATGCGTCAGAGCGATGGTGCCAAGCATTTGCCTTAAGCATTTCTGATTTATAAGTCTTAGCTACTTTGAGTGTGTACCAGTACAAAGCTTCTTTAGAGAAGATTGATAGGGCAGCAACACTTAAAAGTAAAGCACTGTGTGTGAGCTCACTCGGACTACTTAGACGATTAAATGCATCAAAGATGATGCCTGTACCAATAATGGCTAAGATGATTGACAGACCAAGTGTGGCAACAGTTTCAAATCGCTCATGGCCATACGGATGCTCCTCATCTGCTTCATCGGCTGAGTGTTTGGCTGCATACCAAACCACGCCATCAGATAAAAGATCCGAGAATGAATGAATACCATCCGCAATCAAAGCGCCAGAGTTACCGAACATACCTGCCATGACTTTAAAGACAGCTAATAGAAAATCAACAATAGCACCAACTATAGTAACTTTTTGACTGGCCTTTGTACGTATTTCTGAATTCATTAACTGTTAGATAGTTTTTGTTAATTATGACATTTTATGACATCTGGGTATCAATATTTTATTTTTCATTTTTTTAAATTACTAATGCAAATGCAAATGAGAACTGGTATCATTTTGCTTTTATAAAATAATTAATTTAGGAATAAATAAAATGATACAAATGCCAAGCTTTATTATGGGGTTCAGAGAAGGTCTAGAAGCCTTTCTTTTAATTGCTATTACTTTGAAATATATAACTTCAATTAATCAAGGACATTTAAAAAATAAAGTTATACAAGGAAGTGTTGCAGGTTTAACTATTTCTGTCATTTTAGGCTTGTTGTTAAGTCTATTTTCTGAATACCTGGGTGGTGTCTCAAGCTTAACAAAACTAAGGGAAAGTGTCGCTAGTTTGGTAGCTTTATTGCTTGTGTCGGTTTTTATTGTTTGGATGATTCGTCATGGAAGCCACATGTCACAATACATTAAAGATCAAGTGGGTCAAAGTGTTTCTTCAAACGCTTTGTTTTGGATTTCACTTATCATTATTGCGCGTGAAGGCACTGAGATTGCTATCTTTTCATTTGCAGGCAAATATCCATTTGAAGTTGTTAGTATGGGAATTTTATCGGCTCTAATACTGTCAATATTGATATTCTATTCTTTAGTTAAGATAAATTTATCGCTCTTATTTAAGATTACTTTAGCCTATCTTATTTTGCAAGCTGGGTATTTGTTGGGCTATTCTATACATGAGGGCTTTTCAGCTCTGAAAGGCTATGGCATGATTATGTCAGATAATTATATTTTTAATAAGGCTTTCAATGTTTCAAATACATTATTGAGTCATAAAAATGGTTCTTTAGGTATTCCATTACATGTACTATTTGGTTGGTATTCTAAGCCTGAATGGATTCAGTTTATTGTGCAATATTTGTTCACTTTCTCGATGTTTGGCTATTGGGTTTTATACAATAAGAAAATTGCCACTAAGTAAAAAAATATCGACAATATTTATCTCAGTTACTTAGATTAGATGTATTAAATCTGTATTTTATAGTTTGCAAATCAAATATTATTAATGCCAAGCTCCCTTGTCAGTAAAATCCCTTATAATTAATTTGAGGTATATTGCTATTAATGAGCGACCTATTGTTAAATATTAAAGGCGTGTCTTGTGCAGCGGTTAATGCTGGTATCAAAAACCATGATGAATTGGATTTGTCCGTTATTTCATTGATCGAAGGTAGCGAAACTGCAGCTGTTTTTACTCAAAATATTTTTTGTGCAGCGCCGGTGTTGGTTGCAAAAAATCATTTGCAAAACAATCCTAGGGCTTTGTTAATTAATAGTGGCAATGCAAACGCTGGTACTGGTGAAAAGGGCTTAGAAAACACTATTAAAGCTTGCGAAATATTAGCAAATGAGCTTAATATTAAAACTGAAAACATCATCCCCTTTTCAACAGGCGTTATAGGTCAGCAACTAGATTTATCTAATTTTGAATCTGGTCTTCCCAAGGCTGTAAGCCAATTATCTGATAACTCAATTAGTGAAGTTGCTAAAGGAATCTTGACAATAGATTTGGTTGAAAAAAGCCATTCAATATCATTTGAAGTGGATGGAAAAACAGTATCACTTACAGGTATAGCTAAAGGTTCTGGCATGATTAGGCCTGATATGGCAACAATGTTGAGTTTTATTTTTACAGATATAGGCGCCTCTCAACAAGAATTGCAAGACTGTCTATCATTGTCAATAAATCAATCATTTAATCGAATTACAATTGATGGTGACACTTCAACAAATGACGCCTGTACATTAAGTGCCACCAACCAATCTGGCGTCCAGCTGAGAGATTGTTTAAAGAATTTTCAATTGGCGCTTAATGAGTTGACGAAAGTTTTATCAAACATGATTGTTAAGGATGGAGAGGGCGCTACCAAGTTTGTTGAAATTCGGACTAGCGGCTTAGATACAGATGAAGACTGTTTAGAAGTTGCTTATACAGTTGCTCATTCACCGTTAGTCAAGACTGCGCTTTTTGCAAGTGATGCAAATTGGGGTCGAATATTCGCTGCAGTAGGCCGTTCAAAAGTAAATGGACTTGTTATTGAAAATATTAATATTTATTTAAATAATTTGCCAATTATTACTGCCGGTGAACTAGATAAGCAATACACCGAGGAAGCGGGTAGTGTCGAGATGTCAAAATCCGAGATTGTGATTCGGATAGAGATGGGTAAATCATCATCTTCTGAAAGTGTTTGGACAACTGACCTTTCTTATGATTACGTTAAAATTAACGCAGAATATCGCAGCTGATCATATTAAATCTTATCAAACTCAGTGTTATCAATAACGAACTGTTTAAAACGTCTAGCGATTGGGGACAGTTCAGCTTCAGCGTGATGAACGATATGCCATTGCCTGATGATAGGAAATGGGGCAACATCTAGCTGCTTAATGATGTTGTTTTTTAGTTGTAAACTAACAGAATGCTTTGAAACAAAGCCAATTCCTAAGCCTGCTTGGACCGCTTCAACGATTGCTTCATTAGAGTTAATTTGGATATCAGAGCTGAAATCCAAGCCCGTAAAACGTTCAATTGTAATGCGTGTACCTGAGCCAATTTCTCGGGTCAGTAAGGTTTCCTTATTTAAGTCTTTTATAGAAATTTTTTTCTTAGTCAGTAATCCATTATCCGGATGAGCTATAGCGATTAATGGGTTCTTCATAAAAGCGCTGGAAATCAACGGAATGTTTTTGGGTGGCTCTCCCATAATCACCAGATCTGCATTATTATTCTTGAGGTTATCTAATAATGAATGGCGATTGGTAACATCTATGTAAAAAGTCATTTTAGGGTATTCTTTTTTGAATCTTGATAGCAGTCGACTTACAAATGAGTTTGCTGTTGTAGCAACTGCGATTTGAAGGTGACCAGAATCTGGGTTTAAGCTTTGATCGATTTCCAGTTTTGAATTCTCAACAACATTAATAGCTCCTACGGCAGTCTCATAAATCTTCTTACCAATAAAGGTAGCAGTAATTGTTTTTCCATTAATATTAAATAGTTTTGCACCAATATTTTTTTGTAATTGTTGTACCTGCATGTATACTGCAGGTTGTGTAATATGAAGTTCTTTGCTTGCGCTGGTGAAGCCTCCCAGTCTAACAACTGCTTCAAAACTATAGAGCTGTTTTAAGGTGTAATTAATCATAATATAATATTATTATTTTATAAATAAATATTATTTTACATTATTTATTTCTCCTTCTATAATGAACCTCAAATTTAATTTAAATAAATAGGAGTTCAGAAAATGGATCAATCGAATAGATATGCTGATTTGTCGTTAGACGAAGACACCTTAATCGCTGAAGGTAAGCATATATTGGTTACTTATACTATGACACCAGCTGAAGGTTATGGTTATTTATCAACTGCTGCTCACTTTGCTGCAGAGTCATCTACTGGGTCAAATGTTGAAGTTTCCACAACTGACGACTTTACTAAAGATTTAGATGCTATGGTCTACGAAATTGATGAAGCTAATGGCATCATGAAGATTGCCTATCCAAATGATCTTTTTGATCGTAATATAATCGATGGTCGTGCGATGGTTGTTTCATTCTTAACTCTTGCTATTGGTAACAACCAAGGTATGGGTGATGTTAAATGTGCACAGATGCAAGATTTCTGGGTTCCAAAATCAATGCTTGATATTTTTGATGGTCCTTCTAAAGATATTACCGATTTATGGAATCTTTTAGGTCGTTCACGAACAGATGGTGGTTATATTGCAGGTACCATAAATAAGCCTAAATTGGGTTTGCGTCCTGAGCCATTTGCAAAAGCAGCATACCAGTTCTGGCTAGGTGGTGACTTTATTAAGAATGATGAGCCACAAGGAAATCAAGTATATGCAAGAATTAAAGATGTTACTCCTTTGGTAGCTGACTCAATGAGACGTGCACAGGATGAAACAGGTGAAGCAAAATTATTCTCTGCCAATATAACTGCAGATGATCATCACGAAATGTGCGCCCGTGCAGATTATATTCTTGAAACGTTTGCCGAGAATGCTCACCATGTTGCCTTCCTAGTTGATGGATATGTTGGTGGGCCTGGTATGGTAACTACAGCGCGACGTAACTATCCAAATCAGTACCTACATTATCATAGAGCTGGCCATGGTGCAATAACTTCTCCATCATCCGTTAGAGGTTATACAGCATTTGTACTGGCAAAGCTTTCACGTTTAATGGGAGCTTCAGGTATTCATGTTGGTACTATGGGGTACGGAAAAATGGAAGGTGGTGCGGATGATAGAAACATTGCATATATGATTGAAAGAGACAGTGTAGATGGTCCTTTTTATCATCAGGAATGGTTTGGAATGAAGCCTACAACACCAATAATTTCAGGCGGTATGAATGCGTTGCGTCTACCAGGTTTCTTTGAGAATTTGGGTCATGGTAATGTAATCAATACTTCTGGCGGTGGCTCTTATGGCCATATCGATTCCCCTACAGCTGGGGCGATATCTCTTCGCCAAGCTTATGAGTGCTGGAAATCAGGTTCAGACCCAGTTGAGTTTGCAAAAGAACACCATGAATTTGCAAGAGCATTTGAATCATTCCCAGGAGATGCAGACAGCCTTTATCCGGGATGGAGAGATAAGCTAGGTGTTCATAAGTAGAATGACTAGAAGAGGGTGTAATTTATTGACTAAATAAGGAGTAAATTGCACCTACTAAGGCAAACAGTATGACCTGATGTAATAAGTAGATAATCAATGAATGTTGACCTATAAGTTGTAATAAAGGCAGCTTCACGAAAAATATTTTTTTATATATAGGATTATGACCTAAATAAATACCAGTAAATATAAATGCAATCCAAGGGAAAAGTGGGTAAAAATCTACACTAGAAAGTGGTAAATAATTTGATAATAAAATCCTTAAAAAAGAAAGGTCGGTTAAATTTAAATAACCAAACAGAAATATCAAGGCAGCAATAAATAGTGATATTTTAGGAAGTTGTATAAAAAAGATAGCAATTAATGTTCCTGTCCAGATTAAATGCAGGATGCCAAAATAGACCCATGCATCTGGAAACATAATGTAAGTACCGACAGAAACTGAGAGAGCTGCAAGACCAAGTAAAGCAAGGCGTTTAATAAATTTATTTAAGTTAAAACTTTTACCGTAGGCAATAACGAGGCTAATTCCTACTGCATTTAGAAACAAGAAAACAATTAAGTAGCGCCAATAGCTAGTAAGCCAAAAGTTAGATAGAGGGATATCTGTATAACCAAATTCGTTTAGATCATAAATCAAATGAAACATTATCATCATTATGATTGCAATCCCTCTCATAAGATCAAGTGCCTGATCTCTGCTTGATTTATTTATACTTATCATTATTATTTTGCAAAATTAATGTGTCAACTAATGTGTATTTTTTAACATTAAAATAGTGAAAGTATTTATATTTTTTACAAACAATTATTCGGAGAATAGTTATGGCTAATTTTGATATAAGTCAGTTTAAGGTGGCTGAGAGTCCTTATTACCAAGAACAATTTAATGAAGTTGACCTTTATAAGGTTGCTTATGACTCACGCCTACCGGTTATGATAAAGGGTCCAACTGGCTGTGGTAAATCTAGGTTTATTGAGCATATGGCTTATAAACTCGATAAGCCACTTATTACAGTATCTTGTAATGAAGATATTACAGCTTCGGATTTAATTGGTCGTTTCTTACTTGACTCTCACGGAACAAGATGGGTTGATGGTCCATTAACTATTGCTGCTCGTCATGGTGCAATCTGCTATCTTGATGAAATTGTAGAAGCTCGTCAAGACACCATGGTTGTAATTCATTCATTAACTGACCATCGTCGTGAATTGATGATTGATAAAAAAGGTGAACTATTAAAAGCACACCCGGATTTTCAGTTGGTTATTTCATATAACCCAGGCTATCAGACATTAATGAAGGATCTTAAACAGTCCACTAAACAACGCTTTATAGCCCTAGATTTTGACTTTGCAAGTCCAGAGATAGAAGCAATTATTGTAAGTAATGAATCCGGAGTAGATTCTGAAATAGCTAAAAAGTTAGTTCAATTTGCCAACACCACACGTAAACTTGTCGGACACGGTCTTGATGAGGGCGCTTCGACAAGACTTTTGAATTATGCTGGTATTTTGATAAGTAAAGGTGTTGATATAAAAGACGCTTGTCAAATAGCCTTGATAAAGCCTATTACTGACGATGCTGAAGTTAGGGAAGCTATGAATGCCTCATTAGAAGCTATTTTTGGATAAATTCAGGCTACACTGTGATGACTGACCCTAATTATGAACGTGATTTGAGATGTGCATTTGAGTCAGTTCATGAAGAATTCTCTAAACATATAAACACTGCTCGTTCAAAACTTAGTCAAGAGTCTTTGGATGAGTATTATGATGGAGTTGAATTTTTTGCAACGATTGGGCAAGGAGACAGCATTTCGATCGCCTTTGCTAATGTTATGCCTTGGGTAGGGGCTCATTTTGGCAAGAATTCAATTCAAAAAATTACTGATTTTTCTTATGAAACCATTACTAGAAGCCCAAATAAAGAGTTTTTGGTTGATTTTCTATTTAGTTTGATAGAGGTTATTAATTATGCAAAGGAAGATGAACTTGAAAAGTTTTTGAGCCTGATTAGCTACCAACTTCAAGAAACCACATACTCTGTTCACGGAATTCATGTGACTCATAGCTCACCATCGTTTAGAGCCTTTTTATCTAGGATAGGTGTAATACTTTCGCAACTTGATTATGAAGGAATATATGAATGGATTAATTACGGTTTAAGATATTTTAAAAGTCACCCAGAACAGCAAGAGGCTTTTTTCTCATTATCAACATCAGATTCTCGTGCAGTTTTCCAACGACAGAGAAAAGGAGTTTTGTTTGTTGACATTGAGAGACGTATTAATTTATTACAGCTCGCATTGTGGGGTACTGATTTTATGTATGCTCGTTATTCACCAGACTTTGAGCAGCTTGAACATTTTCATCCTTATTTGGAGGATGGCGTTATTAGATTACCTGATATTTATACTGAACTAAATGGAATTAATGGCTCGAAGCGCTATTTTGCATTAGTAGCTCACTTATTGGCGCATAATCAATTCACCACAGCAATTATTGCTGATAATCTGAGTCCCCATCAAAGATTGTTTATTGAGGTTTTTGAAGATGCGCGAGTGGAATATTTATGTGCTCAACAGTATCCCGGTCTTAAATCCCTATGGCAAGAATTGATTCCAAAGATTGGAGAAAGTGTCTGTAATGAAGAAACTCAGTCTTGTATTCGGCATCGAGCCTCAATGCTTAGTCGTGCCCTAATTGATGAAAATCATAACTATAAAAATGTTGAAATATTGAAATTTATAAACAAATTTAAGTAGCTAATGAATACAGGAGAATCAACCACCGAGGATAGTTTAACTTTGGGGTTGGATTTTTTGGCTAGTACAAGTAATGCTTCAGATTCACTCGTAGATATATTCTTCACAGATACTGAGATCAGCTATAGAGATGATAATCGAGTTATGTGGATATATATTTAGGATGGTGATGAGGGTGATGATATATTTCAAATGAAATTAGAAGACAAAGAAAGCCAAGAAATTGAAGCAGTTATTCCACCACACTATTACGATGAATGGGATTATAAATATGAATCCTATAAGCCAGATTGGGTAGCAGTTTATGAAAGGTTGCATTCCCATTCTGATGCTACTTTTATTGATGAATTACTTGATAAGAATCGTAATCTCGTAAAGCAATTAAAGCGTGTTTTAGACCTTCTAAAGCCGCAAAATAAAAAACGCCTCCGGTTCCAAGAAGAAGGTTCTGAACTGGATTTAGATATTGCACTTCGAAGTGTTATTGAACTTAAGAATGGATCACAACCTGATACTAGAATTAATACCGATTTTGAGCATGATTCTCGAAGTGTATCTGTACTTCTTTTGTTAGATTTATCAGAGTCACTTAATGACATTGTAGAGGCTACTAACCAGACAATCCTTGAGCTTTCTCAAGAAGCTGTATCTTTATTAGCTTGGTCAGTGGAGCAATTAGGCGATAATTTTGCGATTGCCGGATTTAATTCGAATACTCGTGAACAAGTAATGTATTACCATATTAAAGGTTATTCAGAGCACTGGGATGATACTGTTAAAGCAAGACTGGCTAATCTAAAGGCAGAATATTCAACAAGAATGGGTGCCGCCATTCGTCATGGCTCACATTATCTCGATCTTCAAAAAAGCGATAAAAAACTAATGTTAATTTTGACTGATGGTGAGCCATCCGATGTTGATGTAAAAGATTCTGAAATGTTGATAAAGGATACTCATAAAGCGGTTCAAGAATGCCAGCAAAAGGGTATGTACCCATATTGTATTAGTTTGGATAATAAGGCCGACAATTATGTTTCAGATATTTTTGGATCACATTATTCAGTCATTGACAGAATTGAATCTTTACCAAAAGAGTTGCCACAATTGTTTTTATCTTTGACAAAGTAATAACAAAGAATTCTGTTGTGGTCAAATCTCTTTGGCTTGTATATATCTTGAGCCATACAAAATTAGTAATAATATTAATAAAACATTAATTGAGGCATAGGGGAAGCCTACTTTCACTCTGCTAAGTATTAATATAACCTCCCTCACACATCAAACGGAATTTGGATTTTGCTATTTTTTTCTCAT
>OFBD01000024.1_pt1 | contig 13874 bp, 13 predicted proteins | sample 1520461 | NCBI WGS metagenome assembly OFBD01 (sample SAMEA3696448, study PRJEB22514) | metagenome | biome: water; feature: marine; material: hydrothermal vent | place: Pacific Ocean | collected 2014-08-15 | depth 1539 m | reverse complement strand
TGTTGGCTCTAACTCTGCCACAGGGGTAATCTTGCCGGTTCGTCCCACTTGAGGGGTAACTGATAACACCTTTACTTGCGCCTTGTCTTTATTCTCTTTAAAGGAATTTGCCAACGATGAAATTTACGGTTGGCACCCATCTGTACTTTTAAGTCGTCATTAGTCGCTTCAAATACCACACCATCTACATCAAAATCAACGGTAGATAGTACATCCTCTACAATGCGTTCAAACTGATTGCTTAATTCATCAATACCACCTAACCAAGTAGGTAGCTGTGTAAAAGGCACAAAGAGTGCCGCCTTATCTAAAATGGCTTGTTGCGCCTTTACATCCAATGATTTTTCTTTAATTAAACTAGCTTGAAAATTGCGCGGATATTCATAATTTTGTGATAAATGCATCTCAAAGTAACTTTTTTTAACCACAATCTCGCCTGCACCCTGTCCACGCTCAGAATCGTTATAGACTTGCAGACCCCGATCAAATACACGGGTAATGTCACTACCTTTTTTGCCATCTCCACGCGTGTAAAGACGTGTGCCATCATCAAAGCCGGCAAAACCATCTAATTTAGGTGTGGCCTTTATTCCAATTAAGGATGGCTCTAGACCGATCTCAACAGCAGATTTTTCTAATCGCTCTATCCATTTACTGATTTCTGTCCAAGAATAAGCCTTGTCGGTAGAAAGCATTATTTCTGGTAATAATACTTTTTCTTCGGAAAAACCTTGCCCCTCAGGCTCAATAGATTGCAATAAAGGATGACGTGGAAGTCTTTGTTTTAATGCAGGCAGATAAATGAAATCATAATCCTGATCACTTACAATTGGCTCGCCTGATCGATAAGTCAGATTGGCAGTTTGACAAAAACTTGCTAAATCATCATCTGATAAATCATCCAACAAAACCTCTTGTTGGATGATTTGATTAATAATTGATGAGGGTAATGCCATTTAGGCTATTAGAACTGTTTGGCAATATTTCCTAAGAACTCATGACTAAAGTCAGCAGTCTCTTTTTCGTTCTCTTCAGAGATGTCATTAAAATATACTTCAGTTGTATTACTATTCACTTCTCTCACTAGTATTTGGATTGACTGTTTAATCGCACTGTCGCCAAAAATTCTTGAGAGAATGCCTCGATCTTGCGTTCTAACGACTTTAATATAAAAACTACCTTCTTTAATATCGGTATCCTCAATGTCAATGTCAAGCTGATCTAATGCCCAACCCATATTACTCCAAGTGTCATACTGATTCATTTTAAATACTAATTTTGCATAACCACCAACACCTTGCGCTAGACTCACTGCAATTTTTTCTTGCTCTTTAGCTTTAACAATCTGATCTCTTGCCTTGGCCTCATCCCCACCTAAAAAGACCATAAATTCATATAACATCGTAGTTTCTAAACCCTGATCTTTAGGACGTGCTTGCCAAATGGTATTCTCATCCTTTGAACCAGAATTAGTTACCACCTCTTCCATCGAGCTTAATGATAAATATAGGGCTGTTTTTTTGCCATTGTTCATTGGCTCAAGGCGCACTCGATACTTGTCAACTGTAGGAAGAACATAAGCGCCAAGTTTAGAGCTAATAAAACTACGAATCATGCCTAAACTTTCATCTGGAATCTCAGCGTGATTTTCTAAAAAGTCAGTTTCTATCAAGCCAATTTTTTTATTAATTTTCTTAATAGAAAAACCACGAGATTTCAAGAAACTTTTTGATAAATCCCATACGACATCTGGCTTTTTATCAACAACTAACCAGCGACGTTTACCTGATTTTTTAACTTTAATATTTGATGGTGTTTTTAAAATATTAGCCGACTCTTCGTTCTCTTGAGTGGCGGCTTTATTTTTATTAAAACTAATTGTATCTTCTTGAACATTGTCAACATATTCACTTAACTTAAATGCTTTTTGTGAGCTAGGCGTTGTAAGGTCTGGCGGAATATCTAAAGAAGAAACGGTCTTATCTGAATAATAATTAATCTTCTTGTCAATAAAAGCCTCTCTTTGTTTTTCTTCTTCAGTTTTATCACTTCCACCAAGCGACACACAGCCACTCAAAAATAATACGAGAAAAACACCTGATAATTTAACCAACATTTTATATAACCCCCAATGATAATAGATCTTGCTCTAATACTACTTGAGCCTCTTGTGATAATTTGGTGAGTGGTAGACGAATACCTCCTTCACATTTTTTCATTTTAAATAACGCCCATTTAACTGGAATTGGATTCGACTCAATAAATAGATGCTGGTGCAAACCAATGAGTGTTGAATTAATAGTTTCTGCTGAATTCTGATCGCCATTCATAGCGGCATTATAAGCATCTGAAACCGCTTTAGGAGCAACATTTGCGCTCACAGAAATACCGCCATGACCACCCATTAAAATAAACTCAACGGCTGTAGCATCATCACCACTATAGAGTAAGAAATCATCAGGGCATTGGTCTATTAGCGCCTTAGCCACCGCTAAATCACCTGTTGCATCCTTAATGCCAATGATATTATCAATAGAAGAAAGGCGCACTGCAGTTTCCACTGATAAATCTACTGCCGTTCTGCCTGGCACATTGTACAAAATCTGGTCAATATCGACTGCCTCAGCAATGGCTTTGTAATGCTGGTATAAGCCTTCTTGAGTTGGCTTGTTGTAATATGGTGTCACTAGTAAACATGCATCAGCACCGATCTCTTTTGCAGCTTTAGTCAGTGTAATCGCTTCAGTGGTTGAATTAGCCCCTGTACCTGCAATAATTGAGATTCTGCCTTTAGAAAATTCGACCGTTTTTCGCATGACTTCAACATGTTCAGTATGATTAAGTGTTGCCGATTCACCCGTTGTTCCCATAGAGATAATAGCACGAGTGCCGGCATCAATATGAAATTCAACTAAAGCTTCGAGCGCACCAAAATCTACCGATCCATCCTCAAACATCGGGGTAATTAAGGCGACCATAGAGCCAGTTAAAGAGTGATTAATACGCATCAAATTAAATATTACTAATAATTACCAAGATTATATACGAAACCTATTTTTTAGGCGTAAAAAAACCGCTAAAAACAAAGTAAGATCCGAGTTTGATTGGGTTTAATTTAACTTAAAAATTGTAGCTTTTTTATTACTTATTACTTAAAGGGTGTCTTGATTTATTTCGCCAGTGCGAATACGGATTACTTTTTCTAAATTATTAACAAAAATCTTGCCATCACCTACTTTGCCAGAATTGGCAACATTGGTAATCACCTCAATCACACCATCGAGCTTCGATGCTGAAATTGCAATTTCTAATTTAACTTTAGGCAAAAAAGCAACTTGATACTCTGAGCCACGATACATTTCTGTGTGGCCTTTTTGACGACCAAAGCCTTTAACTTCAGTGACGGTAATGCCGGTGACACCGGCATCTAATAAAGCTTCTCTCACATCATCTAATTGATGTGGTCGAAGAATTGCTGTTACAAATTTCATAGTTCTCTCCCTTGATTAAGTTTTCATTAACTTAAATATAAAACGCCCACGTGAGCAACTTGTTTAGCAGCTATGCTTATTCAATATCTTGCGCCATTGCAAAATAATCAAAGCTTATTATAGTTGAGAAATTTAAAAATAAAACCCTTACTTTTTAACTAAGTCTTTGCGTTTTTTTTGAGTGTTTTGAATGGCTTGGGACTGTCGCCAAGCATCGATATTAGCCTGATGACCACTGAGTAAAACTTCAGGCACTATCTGGCCATCAACTTCTTCTGGCCGGGTGTAATGTGGGTAATCCAGTAATCCATTAGCAAACGAATCATTTAAAGAATCTTGATTACCAAGCACACCTGGAATTTGTCGACTGACCGCATCAATTAAAACCATGGCTGCTAACTCGCCACCACTAATCACATAATCACCAATCGAGATTTCCATATCAACATCATGCTCAATCGCACGCTCATCTACACCTTCATAACGCCCACATAACAAGGTGATTGAATCTAGTGTTGATAATTCTTTGGCTATCTTATGAGTAAGTTTTTTACCTTGCGGTGATAAATAAATGACTTTTGTCTTGGGCTTGTCTTGCTTAATTTTGTTAATACAATCACGTATTGGTTTAACTTGCATCACCATGCCTGCTCCACCACCATAAGGCTTGTCATCAATATTCCTATGCTTATTGTCGCTAAAATCTCGGAGCTGATATGTGTTAACAGACAGTAATGATTTTTTAATACTGCGCGCAATCACTCCTTCGTCTTTAATCGCTGAAAACATTTCAGGAAATAAAGTGATTACATCAAACTGCATTTTTATGCCAGTATGTTTTTAAGGATCTGATAATAAATATCAGTCAAATCATCTAAATCTTGCACACTGACACATTCATCAACTTGATGAATGGTTGCATTTAAAGGACCTAGTTCAACAACTTGAGCATCTAGCATTGGCGCAATAAATCGTCCATCCGAAGTTCCGCCTGAAGTCGACAATTCTGCATCAATACCTTTAACGGTTTTAATCGCATCTACACAGCTACTAACCAAATCACCTTTAGGAGTTAAAAATGGATAGCCTGAATGCTCCCAATTGATCTTATAGTCAAGATTGTACTTATCCAGAATATTTAACACTCTTTGTTGTAAGCCTTCATGAGTAGACTCGGTTGAATATCTAAAATTAAAGACAACTTCAGTTTCGCCTGGAATCACATTGGTTACACCAGTGCCGGCATGAATATTAGAGATTTGAAAACTAGTGGCAGGGAAATATTCGTTACCCTTATCCCATAATTCATTACACAATGTACCCAGTGCAGGTATGGCTAGGTGAATTGGGTTATCAGCCAAATGTGGGTAGGCAATATGGCCTTGTTTGCCAATTATCGTTAAACGACCATTGAGAGAACCACGACGACCATTTTTAATCACATCACCTAATTGATTAGTTGAAGATGGTTCACCCACCAAACAATAATCAACCGCTTGGTTTTTATTATTTAAATATTCGCAGACTTTAACCGTGCCATCAACTGCTGGACCCTCTTCATCTGAGGTAATTAAAAAACCAATAGTACCTTGATGATTAGGGAAGTCTGTAACAAATCGTTCAGTTGCAACAACCATCGCCGCAAGTGAGCCCTTCATATCTGCCGCACCCCGAGCATACAACATGCCATCTATGATTTCTGGCTTGAACGGATCTGTTTGCCAATCCAAACCAACTGGCACAACATCGGTATGTCCTGCAAAAACAAACACAGGCGATGTATCACCTCGTGACGCCCAGAAGTTTTCGACCTCGCCAAATTTTAATTGCTCAATCTTGAAATCTACCTTAGATAGTCGATCAGTCATCAATGTCTGACAACCTTTATCGAGCGGCGTTAAAGATGGCTTGGAAAGTAATAACTTGGCAAGCTCAATAGTTTCTGACATGTGGAAAATTCTATTTAATGTTTAAGCTTATTTTAGCGGTATTTTTCAAAGAGAAAGGCTGACTTCTTACCTCAATATCGTCTGCTTGTTTTATCGCTTTTCCTGTCTTACTGATACGCGCAATCGCTATAATTTTATCTGCTTGTGACAACAAACGAGATGGCATGACCGAATTGTTGTCTGACAAAACAACTTGACCCTTAAAATCTTTTAAACGTAACTTTTCAATGGCAATTGGAATTGGCATGCCACTAGCTGCGCGTACATAAACCATAATAAAATCACCACCCTTCGGTCTATTTTGTAAAATGGCTTGATCAATTTCAACCTGCACTATAAGTTTTACCTTTTCATCTTTCTGAGTTATCTTAGAATGTCTCTCTTTAACTGTTACCAGTGTTTTCATTAAAGCAATTTTTGCTGAAGATTGGCCTGGCATTAATGACAATGTGTTTTCCCAAGTGTTAATAGCTGTATCTATGTCGTTCTGCTGATACTGATACAAACCCTGTCTCCACAGCGCTTCAACATTATTAGGCTCAAGCTTTAGCACTTGATTAATCAGCTTAATTGGCTCACCTAGAAATTGATCATTTTGCAATTGCGCAAGCACAGAAGCATTTTCAATAAGTAAATTAACGTCATCTGGCTTAAGCGCTCTGGCTTTATTGTATGCTTCAATACCCGCTTTATTTTTACCAATAGAAATATAGGAGTACCCCAACAACACCCATGATTGAACATCTTTAGGATTGTCTTTAATCTTTTGCTCTAAACTTTGAATACTGTCTTTAGTGGGTAGTGGCTTATCTGCCTCAGTCTGAGGTGTCATGTCTAATGAAACTCTAGAGGTGCCTTCCAACTCAAAAGGATCACTGGCAAAATCTACATCTTCCGACTGTTTCATAGCGCTACCAGACTGGCTAATCCTTGCGACCACAATAATTTGCTTAGCCTGTGACAATAAGCGAGATGGCATTACTGAATTGTCGTCTGATAATATCACCCTGCCAGTAAAGTCTTTTAGGCGTATTTTTTCAATTGCAATCGGCATAGGCATGCCTGTTGCAGCTTTAGCATAAACCATCAAATAGTCATTTTCTGAGCGTTCACGCATAAGCGTCTCAGGAATAATCACATCAACCATCAAGCCACCTTGAGTGGATTGAGATCTTGGTGTTGTCATGCTTTGCACTTGTTCTAGCATTTGCTGAATGGCTTGACGATTAGGATCTGTCAAAGATAACAGCATTAAAGCTTGTTTCCATTGCTTTTCAGCTGTAGAAAAATCTTGTTGGTTAGCCGCAATTAGGCCAATTAAGTAAATCGCATCAATTGAATTTGGGTTAATAGCCAGCGCCTTCTCAACCAATTCAGTCGGCTTGCCAATAAAACTCCCCTCTTTTAAACGAGCCAATGTTGTTGCGTATTCCACCAACGTTCTAACATTGTTTGAATCTAATTGATGTGACATTTCATATGCTTTTAACGAATCATTTAGGTTGTCTAACTCAAAATAAGTCAGCCCAAGAATTTGCCATGATTTAGCATCGTCAGGATTTTTATCTAAATGATTCTTTAACTTGATCAAACTCTCATCTAGAGTTAATGACGCCACTTGTTGTTCTAATAAATTAGTCTTCTCATTTTTTTCTGGTGTCAATGCATCATAAGCTGCAAAAGAAAAAACCAACAAAAAGATTAAAACAAATACAGACGACCCATGATTTTTTTGATTTTTTTTGCCCGCATAAGAATTACTTGTTGTTTGATTTAATTCAATTGCTAAAGTTTGTGTAATTTCATCTTGCGCTTGATCAAAAGAACTTTCATCAATTAAATCTCTTTCTAAATCTTGTTGTAACTCTGCTTGTCTTTGCTTACCTAATGCAATGTTTGATTTTTGAAGATTGAGATCATTGCCTTGCAATGGACGGTATAAAAACCAAATCAACCAAACTGCTGACAAACTCGCCATTAACGTAAACCATATATACATGCTCATGACTTCACTCGCAAACGATAACGTCGATCAAATGCCGCCAACAAGGCGCCAAAGACAATAAACAGCCCGCCCAACCAAATCAAGCGAATAAGCGGCTTATAATAAAGCCTTAAACTCCAAGCCTCTCCATCTAAAGATTCGCCAAGCGCCACATATAGATCGCGATAAAGAGATGGATCTATAGACGCCTCTGTCATTGGCATACCCGTTACATATTGGCGCTTTTCCGGTTTTAACGTTGCGATATATTCACCATCATATGTAACGTCAACCGTGCCTTTATGGCCCTGATAATTTTGATGAGAAAAGCTCTCAACGCCTTTGAAAGTGAATTGATAGCCTTCAATATCTACCGTCTCATTTAGCTCCATCTTAATGTCTTTTTCAACACCATATTGTGTTGTTACAGTCGCACCCAGTAAGAAGACTGCAATACCAACATGCGCCAAAATCATACCAATAAATGCAGTACTTGGTTTGGATTTTTGATTAAACCTTTGAACAAGCAAAACCAATGAATGCAAGACAATCCAGATAAATAGAAATACTGCCAATAAAACAAAAATATTGTCAGTTAAGAAAACAGCGATTACAAACAATAACGCGACACCGGCCCAAACTTTTTTCAATAGCCCGCCCGTCCTCTGTAAGGAATCTTTTTTCCAGCGTAAAAACGGCCCTATCACCATAACCATAACCGCTGGAATCATAATGGGTATAAATACCGCATCAAAATAAGGCGCACCTACTGAAATTTTTCCCAGACCTAATGAATCTAACAGCAGTGGGTAAAGCGTACCTAAAAACACACTAAGCATTGCCGCAACAAACAAGATATTGTTTATCAATAAACCGCTCTCACGAGACAATGGTGCAAACGTATTGCTACTGCGCATCAAATTTGCACGCCAAGCATATAAAGCCAACGAACTACCAACCACAATAATCAAAAACACTAGAATAAACAAGCCTCTAGCAGGGTCTGCAGCGAATGAATGAACGGAGGTTAGGATGCCTGACCGCACTAAAAATGTGCCTAACAAGCTTAAAGAAAAGCCAGAAATGGCCAGCAATACTGTCCAATGCTTGAATGCACCACGCTTTTCACTTACACTTAAAGAGTGCACCAATGCGGTTGCTACTAGCCAAGGCATAAAGGAGGCGTTTTCTACCGGATCCCAGAACCACCAGCCGCCCCAGCCTAACTCATAATACGCCCACCAAGATCCTAGAGTAATGCCAAAAGTTAAAAACGCCCAAGCCACCAACGTCCAAGGTCTAGACCATCGAAGCCAAGTAGAATCCAACTGTCCACGAACCAATGACGACAATACAAAAGCAAAAGGAATGGCCATACCGACATAGCCCATATACAACATCGGTGGGTGAATAATCAAGCCAAAATCTTGCAACAAAGGATTGAGCTCTCGCCCTTGTAAAGGCACTATATCTAAACGTTCAAATGGATTAGATGTCATTAATAAAAACAATAGAAATCCAATACTAATAAAACCCAATACAATTAAGATGTGATTAATTACTTCATTAGGTAAGCGCTTAGAAAAGATTGAGACTGCAACACTCCAGCCTGCCAAAATCATTGCCCACAATAATAAGGATCCTTCATGTGCACCCCAAACAGCTGATATTTTAAAAATATCAGGCAATTCTGTATTGGAATTATTGGCCACATATTTGACTGAAAAATCATCAACAACAAAGGCATTCATTAAGATTGCAAATGAAACAACGATCCAAAAAAACTGACCCCACAATAGAGGTTTAGCCAGTTGTGTCAATGCTGAATTATTCTTAATAAATCCTATTGTAGGCAAACTGACTTGTAACAGTGCAAACGCTAATGCAAGAATAAGTGAAAAATGTCCAACCTCAACTAACATAGTGATTTAATTTAAAAAAAATCCATTATATTATCTAAACCACCATAGCTGATAACTATATCTGCTTTTTTTACCACTAATGGTTTAGCGTGATACGCAATTGACAATCCTGCTATCGACATCATCTCCAGGTCATTTGCACCATCTCCTATCGCAATGACTTGCTCAGGAGAAACCGCATATTGATTACACAATTCATTTACAAATTCAGCCTTGGCTGTTGCATTAATAATATCACCTTGTATTGTGCCTATTAATTGGTTGTTCTGTATATTTAGATTATTAGCACGAGCATGGTCAAGACCAATATCTTTGGCTAATCGATTAGTAAAATAAGTAAACCCGCCAGAAACAACTGCACTCTTTACCCCTTTAGCTTTTAAAAATTGGATCAACTCTACGCCACCAGGGTTAACTTGTAGTCGCTCGGTATACACTTGATCTAACACCGATACATTAAGCCCTTTTAATAATGCCACTCGTTCAATCAGTGAAGCATTAAAGTCTAGCTTTCCTTGCATAGCAAGCTCAGTAATTGCAGCCACTTGAGGTTTTATATTGGCAAAATCAGCAATCTCATCAATACACTCAATATTAATTAAAGTTGAATCCATGTCGCTAATAAATATGGCAACCTTTTGAAAATCAAAGGAATTAGGTAGATAATTAAAATCAATCTGGTAAGTTTGTCTTAACTCATCCAGGTCAATCTGTTGGTCGGTATGAAAACGAATATGTGAATTATAGCGTTTGAAATCGCAATCATATTTCGTGGCAATTTTTGTGGCAATTTCTAGATTTCCACTATGTTGAATGATTGTATTCATATTGAATTTCATGCTAATTTATATACTAGCCGGTCTCTATTCGACCCTCTTACACCAAACTAGTTTTAGCTGAAATTATACTTAAAAAATACTTGCACCAATAAGACATAAAAAACCTCTCCAATAAAGGGGTTTTCCATAAAAAACTATACTAATGTTAAAATCAGAAACTATGTTAGTTGGCGTGAGATTTATTGATTTTGGCTGGAATTGATTGGAATGGCTGCAATCTAAAAACCCTTTGATACCAACGAATTTAAGGCACAAAAAAGGATGTCCTGAGACATCCTGATTCGTTAAATTTGGTGCGGAAGGAGAGACTCGAACTCTCACGTCTTGCGACACTGGAACCTAAATCCAGCGTGTCTACCAATTCCACCACTCCCGCAAAGATTTGAAATTATACCTAATTAATGTTACAGTGAGCACTTTCAGAATCAGGATAAAGATATGACAATTAACAATGCTGTTTCAGCTATGGCAGGTGTGTTTATTATGGTCTCACTACTATTAGCTGTTGAGAATTTATTTAATGAGCCAAGCTGGTTGTGGCTAACTTTTTTCGTTGGCTTTAATTTATTCCAGTCAGCTTTTACTGGTTTTTGCCCAGCAGCAATGATCTTTAAAGCAACGGGACTAAAAAATTAGTCTTTATCAGCGTCAAACCAATTTAGTTTTTCTCTAAGCTTCACCACCTCGCCAACGATAATTAACGTTGGCGCATGAATCGTTGTATTCTCAACCAAATCAGGTAATTCTGATAGTGTTGTCACATAAACTTGATGATCCGGTGTGGTGCCTTTTTCAATCAATGCGACCGGCATATCACCACGCATACCGTGTGAAATCAACTGCTCTGATAAATGTCTAGCACCTACCAACGCCATATAAAAAACAATGGTTTGCTGCTCTACTGCCAATTCATTCCAAGGCAGATTCATACTACCATCTTTTAAGTGGCCAGTAACAAAACGACAAGATTGTGAATAGTCTCGATGTGTTAATGGAATACCTGAATAAGCCGAACAACCAGAGGCCGCAGTAATACCCGGCACCACCTGGAACGGAATATTATTTTCAGCTAGCGTTTCAATCTCTTCGCCACCTCGGCCAAAAATAAATGGATCGCCACCTTTAAGACGACAAACGCGTCGGCCTTGTTTGGCTAAATCAACTAATAATTGATTAATATCCCCCTGTGGTACCGCGTGATTATCACGCTCTTTACCTACATAAATCAATTCTGCATCACGACGTACAAGCTCCATCACCCCATCAGAAACTAAGCGATCATACAAAATAACGTCAGCTTGTTGCATCAAGCGCAGTGCTTTAAAAGTCAACAAATCAGGGTCGCCTGGACCACCACCAACTAAATACACCTCACCTATACCGCTGTCAGTACTGCCATCGAGTTGCGCTTGTAAATCTACCTTGGCTTCATCAACCTTACCGGAAAATACTTTTTCAGCAACAATACCTGAGAAAGTCTTTTCCCAAAAGTAACGTCGATCTTCAATATTGTTGAATTTTGCTTTAACCTGATCTCTAAAGTTTCCTGCCAACTCTGCCAACTTGCCATACGCATGTGGAATGGTGCTTTCAAGTTTTGCACGAATCAAACGCGCTAAGACTGGGGCTTTTCCTGCAGATGAAATTGCAATCACGATTGGCGAACGATCAACAATTGATGGCATAATAAATGAACACAAGTCTGGTGAATCCACCACATTGACTGGAATGTTGGCAACTTTTGCCAGTTCAGAAACGTGCGTATTTAGTGTTGAATCATCGGTTGCAGAAACAATTAAAACTTGCCTATCGATATCAGACGCTTCGAATGCTTTTTCAATATAAGTAATTTGATTGTTTTTAACCAGTTTTTCAATGCCGTCACAACACTCTTTTGACACACACGTTACCGCTGCATTTGCTTTTAATAATAGATTAATTTTACGCAGAGCAATATCGCCACCCCCAACCACTAGGCAAGGTTGTTGTTTAATATCAATAAAAATAGGCAGGTAATTCATGTGTTATTTAGCGCTAAAATAAAAGCTACTATTATAATGTCTAAGTAACTATTAAAGTATTGTTATGAATATTGACCATTACACCTGCCCTTTTTCGCATTTAATTTTAAGTGGACGATGTGGGTGTCAATACGGCGCTAAAGATTGCATTGCAGAAAAAGAATTTGGCACTTGTTTGCACAAAAGCTCTTCTGCAGAGTGTCAATCTTTATATCGCCATCTTCGAGAAAATAGTGATTTTGTACTCAAAGCACACCACCAGTCTAGCTTATCAGTAGGTCAACAATCTAAAATAAAAATGGGTGGCCTGCTTGCTTTACAAGAAATACTCAGTCATTCGAACGCTAAAGGAATTAGTAACATCATTGAGTTGGTTACATTAACCAAACAAACCTACGGCAGTTTCAAAAAGATTCCTTTCTCCCAACTGATGCCAAAAATCTCTAAATTTAAATTTAGAGACCGATCATAAAAATAAGCTAAATATCCAATACTTGCTTAATAAGCGGAATGGTGATGTTGTTTTTTTGTTGCAAGGAAGCTTCATCCAACTGGTCAATAGCGCTTAATAGGTCGGTCAAATCTCGTGAATAATACTTAAATAAATAATCATAAATTTTACGATCGATCTTTAGGTTGCGTTCATTCATCTGCTGCTGAATAATGTCTTTTTTACTCTTATCGTCTGGGCTTTCAAGGCAAAAAATAGTCGCTAAAGACAGTCGCGTTTTCAGATCTTTTAGCAAGGTTAATTCACTAGGTAGTACAGGCCCACTTACAATCAGCTTAACCGATGTATGAGCAGCGCGATTGTAAAGATCAAATAATTCTTGCTGTTGATTCTCATCTAAACGATTAACGTTATCAATACAAATCCAATCATTATCTTCTAATCCATTAAGAATGCCATCAGGTATCTCTTGTGCAAAATCTAAATACACAACCCTTGGTGACCGTTCTAATGCTTCAAAAGCACAACCTTGCAATAGATGGGTTTTTCCACTCGACTTGCCCCCATAGACATAAACAACTGAAGCAGAAAGTTGGCCAAAAAGATTGGCCAAAAATTCGATAATTTGTTGATTTTTATCACCACTAAAATTACGCCAAAGCATTTTAGTGTTCAGCGCAAGAGGCAGGCCCAATTGGTTCATTATCGACGCTCTTGCAAAATAACTTGTTTAATCCAAATCCACATATAATCTGCACCACTAAGAACAGTTGAAGTGGCCACAACAATAAAAAACATGTTTGTCCATTGCAACGAAACCGGGTAGATTTGCGTAACAACCAAAAACAGCACTAAGGTAATTTGTAATGCTGTATTAAACTTAGACAAATTTGACGGCGTTAGCAACTCATCCTGAGAATCATCCGTGCCTAAAAAATACCCTACCGTGCCAGCCACAATCATCACATCACGCAGAAAAACCAATATTAACAACCACAACGGCAACAAACCAATAACAAATAGCGTAATAAAACTACCCGCTAATAATAACTTATCTGCCATTGGGTCCAAGATAGAGCCTAGTCGACTTTGACAAGAAAAACGCTTGGCAATCCACCCATCTAATGCGTCTGTCACACCCGCAATAAAAAACAAGGCAATAGCCAAAGAATAATTATGATTTAATAAAGTCATTACAACGGGCACTGTTAAAATAA
>OFBD01000019.1_pt1 | contig 15002 bp, 9 predicted proteins | sample 1520461 | NCBI WGS metagenome assembly OFBD01 (sample SAMEA3696448, study PRJEB22514) | metagenome | biome: water; feature: marine; material: hydrothermal vent | place: Pacific Ocean | collected 2014-08-15 | depth 1539 m | reverse complement strand
CTGTATGATTTACTAATTTCTTCCTGATTATATAAAGAAAATACAGTTTCATATTGTTAAGTAAAAAATGAGAATAATTGAGACAAATGAAAAGAGTGTTCAAAGTGATTTTGGTTTAGATCAAATGTTTTGGCCCAATGGCAAGTGGTGCAAATTAATGAAATTTTCTTTTGCTTTTTTAACATTTTCCTGTAGAATAAGTTGACAGTTAGAATTGGTTTAACCAATTTATTGTTTTGAATGAATATTACTCTAAAATAAATATAGGAGGTTATCATGAGATTTGGATCAACAACTAGTCTCCCCCGGGGGATTACACCAGCTGCTTCTGTAACAACAACAGAACGGTTGGTTTTTATAAAAAAAGTTTACAGCCTGCTTGCCATGTCCATGGGAACTGCAGCTATTGGAGCATATTTGGGATCAGGGCCGTTGCTGCTTTTAGTGGCACCAAACATGATGCTCTTTTTCATCCTGCAAATCGCACTGATCTTCTTTGCCTCCTTTGCTGCACGTAAACCTGGCCTGAACATGGTGGCACTTTTCAGCTTCACCACTGTTTCAGGATTAACTCTTGGGCCATTATTGTATCAAGTAGGGCCGTCTATTGCTGCAGAAGCATTTGCATTGACTGCCATCACGTTTGCAGGATTATCCATGTACGTCGTTGTCTCGAAAAAGGATTTCAGTTTCATGTCAGGATTCTTGATGACGGGGTTAATTGTTGTTATTGCAGGCGGAATATTAAATTTATTCATCGGCAGTCCAATTATGCACTTTATAATGTCTGGTGCAAGCGTTCTACTTTTCAGTGGTTTCATTCTCTATGACACTTCTAACATATTGCGCTACTACGGTACAGATGAATACGTCTCCGCCACACTGGCATTGTATCTTGATGTGCTCAACCTGTTCATTGCCCTTTTGAGTATTCTTGGCATAATGAGTGATGAATAGAAGATAAAGGAAAAGAGGCCGGGAAACTGGACGTAACCGTTCAGAATTCCCGTGCCTCAATTCTGCCATCTTGATCTTCATATCTCCTAGTTCCTTAATTGTAAATTTGCTGCAATCTGCACATCAGTTATTTAGCTTCAATAATCTCTGCGCCTGGAAGAGTAAAAGGCGTTCTGCATTATTATTAGCATTAAATATAAAATTATTAAAAATATATTTGCTTTTTTTATAAGAAAGAAATATATTAAGGGGTTAGATTTACGAAGCCGCAATTCGCGGAAAGCATAATCAAACCCCCTCCACTTGAACCTTGGCCATTTTCCACATGCAAATTGTCTTAAACGACCATCAACGCTGTATTTCCGCTAGCCTGAAAAACATAGGAAAAGTGCCTCTGGAGAATAGATCGGATCAACGCTGTTATTGACAGTCCCGAATTGTGTGACAAAACCATATTTGCAGGAATTATGTCTCAAATGAAAGTTTGCTTTCATTAAATTTTCTGCAGATAAGACCAACAATAACCCTAACCTCAGTCAGTTCATATGCCTTCAACATTAGAAAATCGCCATCGTATTAGGAAGTCCTTCGGAAGTCTTACTGCTCCGATTAAAGTTCCACACTTGTTGAAAGTTCAATTAGATTCATTTGAGCGTTTTCTTCAACGAGATGTCCCACCTGATCAGCGTGAGGAAAAAGGTCTTGAATCAGTGTTCCGCTCAGTCTTTCCTGTTTCTGATTTTAGTGGATCTTCTACTTTGGAATATGTTCATTACCGTTTGGGTGATCCTAAATATTCTGTAGAAGAATGCCGGGTCCGTGGAGTGACTTTTGCCTGCCCGGTACGGGCAGCTTTGCGTTTGATTGTTTGGGAAAAGGATTCTGAATCAGAAGTGAAGCATATTCGGGATATTAAAGAACAGGATATATATCTGGGTGAATTGCCTTTAATGACCCCTACAGGCTCTTTTATTATCAATGGAACTGAGCGTGTAATTGTCAGTCAGATGCACAAAAGTCCGGGTGTTGTTTTTACACATGACAAGGGGAAAAGTCACTCCAGCGGAAAACTGCTCTATTCGGCACGTGTGATTCCGCAGCGTGGTTCCTGGCTTGATTTTGAGTTTGACGCAAAGGACATACTTTATGTTCGCATCGACCGCCGCCGTAAATTTCATGCAACTATTCTTTTGAAAGCGCTGGGTAATACCGAAGAAAAACTTCTGGAGTATTTCTATCCGTTTGAGAAGCTCGATTTAAGCGAAGTTAAGCCTGGAGAAGATCCTGAGGCTCAATACTATTACCGTGTTTTAGACCCGGAAATTTTGCTCAATCAGCGCCCACAACTCCCAATTGCAGACCCAAAAACCGGTGAGGTTTTAGTCAAATCAGGACAGCGGATTAACAAGCGTCTGTTAAAAAAATTAGAGAATGCCAAAGTAAAAAGGCTCAATGCAACTCTCCATGAACTAAAAGGACGTATCGTTGCCTGCACCCTTTATAAAGCGGATAGTGAAGAAATATTAGTTCCATGTAATACGCCTTTAACGGCAGAGCTGCTAACGACTCTGGTAGAAAATGATATAAAAGAAGTTGAATTATTACATATTGGCCAACAAAATACGGGCTCCGCTCTTCGTGATACTTTGACGCTGGATAAAATTACTTCACCAGAACAAGCATTGATTGAACTGTACAAAAAAATGAAACCTGGCGATCCTCCCACTCTGGAGGCTGCACAAATGATGCTGCAGAATTTTTTCTTCAAAGGAGAACGCTTCAGTCTTTCAAAAGTTGGGAGATTAAAAATTAATGAAAAGTTAGGACTGAATGATCCGCTGGAAAATACTATACTTACGAATGTAGATATCATGAAAACTGTCAAATATCTGCTTGAATTAAAAGAGGGCCACCCGAACAGGATGATAGATGACATTGATCATCTGGGGAACAGAAGAGTCCGGAGTGTAGGAGAACTCCTGGAAACTCAATTCCGAATTGGACTGGTACGAATGGAACGAACCATCAAGGAACGTATGTCTTTGCAGGATTCTGACTCCATGATGCTACATGATATCGTTAACGCAAAACCGGTAGCAGGTGCAATTCACGAATTTTTTGGAAGCAGCCAACTTTCACAATTTATGGATCAAACAAATCCACTTTCTGAAATCACACACAAGCGCCGACTGAGTGCTTTAGGGCCTGGAGGTTTAACACGGGAACGCGCAGGTTTTGATGTCCGAGATGTTCATTCTTCACATTATGGACGGATCTGCCCCATCGAAACTCCGGAAGGACCAAACATAGGACTGATTGCCTCACTGGCTTCTTTTGGCAGAATCAATGACTTTGGCTTCATTGAGACTCCATACCTTAAAGTCGAAAATGGCGTGGTTACGGATACGGTGGAATACCTTTCTGCAATAGAGGAGGAAAAATACAGTATTGCTCAGGCTAATGCAAGGCTTGACAAAAAAAAGGCGTTTATCAATGATTTCATTACCTCCCGTGTAGGAAGTGATTTCAGTATGGTTTTAAAGGAAAATATTGACTACATTGATATTTCTCCGTGTCAGTTGGTTTCTGTTGCTGCTTCAATGATTCCATTCCTTGAGCATGATGATGCAAATCGTGCCCTGATGGGTTCAAACATGCAGCGTCAGGGAGTCCCTTTGGTGAAACCAAAAGCCCCTCTCGTTGGAACAGGCATTGAACATCAGGCAGCATTGGATTCTGGCAGTTGTGTTGTTGCCAGCCGTTCTGGAGTTGTAGATAATGTTGATTCAGGCAGGATAGTTATTCAGGCAGATGTTGATCTATCCAGTGAAGATTCGATTGTTCCAGCAAACGTTGATATTTACCACTTGATAAAATTCCGCCGCTCAAATCAAAACACCTGCATTAATCAACGCCCTATAGTAAAAAAAGGAGATCGTATTAAAGCCGGTGATGTAATTGCTGACGGGTCCTGTACCGAAAATGGGGAGCTGGCATTGGGACAAAATATCAACATTGCTTTCATGCCCTGGCGCGGTTACAACTTTGAAGATTCAATCATGGTTTCCCAGCGTCTTATGCATGAAGATACATTTACATCAGTGCATATTGATGTTCTTGATACAGTTGCCCGCGATACAAAATTAGGAAAAGAAGAGATCACTCGAGATCTCCCAAATGTGAGTGAAGAAGCACTCAAGGACCTTGATGAAAGCGGCATTATTGCAGTTGGAACAAGTGTTAGTTCAAATGATATCCTGGTTGGAAAAGTGACTCCGAAAGGTGAAACACAACTCAATCCGGAAGAAAAACTGCTTCGAGCAATATTTGGTGAAAAAGCTGGTGATGTTCGAGACACTTCGTTGCGTGTTCCACAGGGAGTTGACGGTGTAGTGACTAATGTTGTGGTTTTTAACCGTGAAGGTGTTGAACGTGATGAACGTACCAGGCAAATTGAACAGGAACTTTTAAACAGCTATGAAAAAGACCACCATGATGAAATCCGCATAGTGCACAGCAACTTGGTGAATCGAATATTATCTGTTGCAGAAAAAAAACCACTGTCTGCTGATGTACTCTCCATTCAGGGAGAGGTGCTTGTAAAAAAAGGCACTAAAATTAGTGAAGAAATTCTACACAAAATTCCGCTTAAATCTGCAGACGGAATTCAAGTTACTGATAAGAATATTAACCTGAAAGTCGGAACATTTGTGCGGAATGCTCTTCAGCAAATGTATTTACTGGAAAATGTTTATCAGGATCGTTGTGAAAAAGTTTCCAAGGGAGATGATCTCCCTCCAGGGGTGATTCGTATGATAAAAGTATTTATCGCCATAAAAAGGAAGCTTTCTGTAGGTGACAAAATGGCAGGACGTCATGGTAACAAAGGCGTTGTTTCAACCATTCAGCCTGTTGAAAATATGCCTTTTATGGAAGACGGCTCACCTGTTGACATAGTCCTAAATCCTCTTGGAGTTCCCTCCCGAATGAACGTGGGGCAGGTACTTGAAACACATCTTGGGCGTGTAGCAAACGGACTTGGCAAAAAGATAGAGGAATTTCTTGAGAAAAATAATCCTGCAAAGCAAATTCGGAGTTTCCTGAAAAATGTCTACGAATGTCAGGTTGCACAAAAACATTTTGATTCAATGGATGATCAAACGTTTCTGGAGTTTGTGCAAAAATACAAACCCGGAATCCATATGGCTACTCCGGTTTTTGATGGAGCAAAAGAGTCCGATATTCATCGAATGGCAGAAATGGCAGGATTATCAAAATCCGGACAAGTCTGGCTTTATGATGGAATGACCGGTGAACGATTCAGTCAGAAAGTGACAGTCGGTTATGCATACATACTGAAGCTGCATCACCTGGTTGATGAGAAAATCCATGCCCGTTCCATTGGGCCTTATTCTTTGGTTACTCAACAACCATTGGGTGGTAAAGCTCAATTCGGCGGCCAGCGTTTTGGTGAAATGGAGGTTTGGGCTTTGGAAGCTTATGGGGCAGCTTACACTCTGCAGGAACTGCTGACTGTAAAGTCTGATGACGTGCATGGCAGGAACAAGATTTATGAATCGATTGTCAAAGGTCGGCATCAATTGGAACCCGGTATTCCGGAATCATTCAAAGTTCTTATCAGTGAACTGAAAAGCTTGTGCCTGAACATTGAACTACTCCAAAACTCAGAGGAGGAAGAGAAAGAGGAAGAAATCCCGGAAGGAATGGAATCTCCCCCGGCGTCAGAAGAAGTAACAGGGAATAAAGCTGAAGAAAAAATATCGAAAGCAGTATCTGAAGAGTCAAATGAAGAAATCGATACGGCAGAAGTTACAGCATAATTTCTCAATCAAAACCCTATAACCAATTAACCAGCAACTAAACATGGCACTCAGAGATTTGTTTGAAACTGCAGTAAATCCGAAAAATTACTCCGCGATACGGATCAGAATTGCCACTGCCGATGAAGTAACATCCTGGTCTCATGGAGAAGTCAGAACCTCCGAAACCATTAATTACCGTACATTTAAACCGGAACGGGACGGGCTTTTCTGTGGTAAAATTTTTGGCCCTGTACATGACTATGAATGTATCTGCGGAAAATACAAACGCATGAAACACCGGGGGATAACCTGTGAAAAATGCTGTGTGGAAGTTATTGAATCCAAGGTACGCCGGGATCGTATGGGCAATATCAAACTCGCCTGCCCTGTTTCTCACGTCTGGTTTCTCAAGGGTGTTCCAAGTCGTATTGCAACCATTCTTGACATGATGCTAAGGGATTTAGAACGGGTACTCTATTTTGATGCATATATTGTTCTTGATCCAGGAGATTCTGAACTGGAAGAACTGGAACTGGTGGAGGAAGATCAATATCGGGAATTGGAAGAGAATCATCCGGATTTGAAGTTGGGTATGGGTGCAGAAGCCGTGCAGACGCTTTTGCGAAGGATAGATTTAGCCAAGCTGGAAAAACAGCTGCAGATTGATATGCGGGAAGTCAATTCTGAAACACGCCGCAAAAGGATTGCCAAACGACTCATTGTGGTCAGCAAGCTCCTGAAGTCTGGAAATGCGGTTGACTCCATGATCATAGAAAATTTACCAGTCCTTCCTCCGGAACTGAGACCCTTGGTTCCTCTAGAAGGCGGACGCTTTGCGACAAGTGACCTCAATGATTTATATCGACGTGTTATTCACAGAAACAACCGTCTCAAACGACTGATTGAATTACGTGCACCTGGAATAATTGTTAAAAACGAAAAGAGAATGTTACAGGAATCTGTAGACGCCCTTTTCGATAATGGACGTCGTGGCCGTCCTATGGTGGGTTCAAATAAAAGGCCACTAAAATCAATAAGTGATATGCTCAAAGGAAAACAGGGACGTTTCCGTCAAAATCTGCTGGGTAAACGTGTTGATTATTCCGGACGTACAGTGATTGTGGTTGGACCGGAACTAGAACTTCATCAGTGCGGTTTACCTAAAAAAATGGCTCTGGAACTTTTCAAACCATTTATTTTTCACAAATTGATTGATTATCAGGAAATACACACGATTAAAAATGCAAAGAAAGTCCTTGAGGAAAATCCGCCTGAAGTATGGGCCATCCTTGAAGAAGTTGTACGTGAACATCCTGTTTTACTGAACCGTGCACCAACACTTCACCGCCTAGGTATTCAGGCTTTTGAGCCTATTTTGATTGAAGGGAAAGCTATACAGTTGCATCCGCTCGTTTGTACAGCATTCAATGCAGACTTTGACGGTGACCAAATGGCGGTTCATGTCCCCCTTTCTGTGGAAGCACAACTGGAAGCAAAAATATTGATGATGTCCACCAATAATGTGTTGTCTCCGGCAAATGGGAAACCTGTGATGACGCCAACTCAGGATATGGTGCTTGGTCTTTACTGGATTACCAGGGAACGTGAAGGCGCTCTTGGAGAAGGAAAAATTTTCTCCAGTCGAGAAGAAGTTCTAGTTGCTTTTGAACATGGCCGTGTGGACTTGCATGCCAAAATAAAAGTACGTTTGGAACACTTAGGAGAAATATTGTCTGAAGAAAATAATCAAGAATCATCTACCAGCAAACCAATTGTGGAAACCACGGTTGGTCGTATTATTCTTTCTATGGTAATTCCGGAAGAGGTTCCATTCAAATCAATCAATGTACACCTTAAGAAAAAACAAATGGCCGAACTTGTTGATGAGTCATACAGAAAGGCAGGAAGTGTTAAATCAGTAAAAATGTTGGATGATCTGAAAAATTTAGGTTACCAATATGCAACCAAGGCAGGTTTTTCCATCAGCATGGATGATATGGTGATTCCAAAAGAAAAGACCACTCAGTTGAAAAAAGCTCAAGTAGATGTCAACAAAATCAACATGCAGCACCAGGATGGTTTAATCACTGACGGAGAACGCTACAACCAGGTAATTGATATTTGGGCACGGACCACAGAAAAAATTTCTGAACAAATGTCTGCCGGACTTTCTGAAGAGATCATTGATGAAGAAGGTGTTCATAAAGTGAATTCAATTTTTATGATGGCAGATTCCGGAGCTCGAGGTAGTAATCAGCAAATGAAGCAGTTAGCCGGTATGCGTGGTTTGATGGCAAAACCTTCCGGTGAAATTATTGAAACACCAATTCACGCAAATTTCCGCGAAGGGCTTAACGTGTTGGAGTATTTTATTTCAACACATGGTGCCCGCAAAGGACTGGCTGACACTGCATTAAAAACGGCGAATTCCGGATACCTGACTCGACGCCTGGTTGATGTTTCACAGGACAGTGTTGTACTGGAGGATGATTGCGGAACCCTGGATGGCATCGAAATGACAGCTTTGATAGAGTCCGGAGAGATAATTGAATCACTTGGAGACCGGATTTTAGGACGTGTTTTGCTTGATGACGTGCTCGATCCAAATGTTGAAAATGAAATCATGATTCCAGCCGGAACTCTAATAGATGAGTCAGATAGGGATGTCATTGAAAATTCAAGGATTGAAAAAGTACAAATACGCTCACCTTTGACCTGCATGTCAGAACAAGGTGTTTGCAGGAATTGTTATGGACGTGATTTATGCCACGGTGGTTTGGTCAATTTAGGTGAAACAGTCGGTGTGATTGCCGCCCAAAGTATTGGAGAACCGGGAACCCAGCTAACAATGCGTACTTTTCATATAGGTGGAACTGCAAGTCGTTCGGCTGAACAGAATAAATGGGAAGCAGGTTTTAGCGGAGTTCTTCGCTTTGATGACCTTAAGGAAGTAAAGAACCGTGAAGGTAATTTTGTTGTTCTTGGACGTCGTGGGGAAGCAGTGATTGTTGAAGGTGACAAAAATATATCTGCGTCTGAACTGGCTGACCTTGAAAACGAAAGAGAGCGTGAAAGACGCCCCTTGCCGATGGGGGCAACTCTCCTGAAAAAAGAAGGTGAGTTGGTTGAACAAGGTGATTTAATTGCAGAGTGGGATCCCTTTTCCATTCCAATCATCACAGACGTATCTGGATTCGTTAATTTTGAAGACATCCATGAGGGTGAAACTTTCAAGGAACAAGTCGATGAAGTATCTGGTGTTTCACGGAAAGTAATTCATGAATCCCAAAGTTTGGAACAACATCCATTAATTGCAATTTGTGATAGTAAGAAAAAAACAATTATCCGAAAAAATGATACTGCGACGGAGTTTGCGTTACCGAATAAATCTGAATTGGTAGTTGAAAATGGGGTAGAGGTACATGCTGGAGATGTTCTGGCAAAAATCCCAAGAGAACTTGCCAGAAATAAGGATATTACCGGCGGACTGCCAAGAGTTGCAGAACTTTTTGAAGCAAGAGTTCCAAAAGATCAGGCTATTATCACTGAAATTGACGGGATTGTAGAATTTGACTTAGATGTGAAGAAAAAGCAACGAATCCGCATCCGTCCTGAAGATGGAAAAGGCGATTCAAAAGAATACCTTATTCCACGCGGTCGTCATATCACCGTACACATGGGAGAGTATGTGCGTGCAGGTGATCCTCTAATTGACGGTTCGCCGAATCCACATGATATTCTTGCAGTTAAAGGTTCAAAAGCTCTGCAAAAATATTTGGTGGATGAGGTTCAACAAGTTTATCGACTTCAGGGTGTTGGTATCAACGACAAACATATTGAAGTAATAGTACGTCAAATGCTGCGTAAGGCTTATGTTGAAGATCCGGGTGATTCAAGCTTGCTGGTTGGTCAGGAAATTGGCCGATCGGAACTGAATAGTTTAAATCAAGGGTTAACTGCACAGGGACTGCGTCCCGCTCGTTCAAAACCAAAATTGCTTGGTATTACAAAAGCGTCATTAAGTACAAATTCATTTATTTCTGCAGCCTCTTTTCAGGATACAACAAAGGTGCTGACAGACGCTTCCCTGGCAGGAAAACACGACACTTTCCGCGGTTTGAAAGAAAACGTCATCCTCGGCCGACTTATACCGGCAGGCACAGGATTTAATGTCTTTAATAACATGGACTATGATCTTGGAGAAGGAGTGATTGACCCGGCAGCAATGCGTAAGGCAGCAGATGAAGCTGCAAGAGCTGCAATGGAAAGGGAATTCAAGGAAGCCGAGAAAAACAAAAAACCGGCAGATTTGGTTTCCGAAGAAAAAATTCCGGAAGCAGCATAAAATACTGCATACAGGTTCATAGTTCAGGATGCTTCCTTCCATTGAAACTTCCCACTTTGAGTTAAAATTGTCAGTTCGGGACTATGAGCTGGACAGTTTTGGTGTGATAAATAATGCGGTATATCAGAATTATCTTGAACACACTCGCCATCAGTTTTTGGAATCACAGGGCCTGAAATTGACTGCTTATTTTGAGCAAGGATTGAGTCCTGTCATCACAAAAGCTGAAATAGAATATCGAAGCTCATTACAAAGTAGAGATGACTTTGTAGTGAGTTTAGAATTGGCTTTGTTAAGCAAAGTAAAGTTCATTTTTCTTCAGGAAATCCGGAGCATACCCAACAAAACGTTGATTCTCAGTGCAAGGATTACCGGAACCATCCTCAATTCTTCCGGTCGTCCTTTTTTACCTGCTGCGTTTCAAAACTTGCGTACTCTTCTTACTTCCAAAACAAAAAACTGATGCAACGGGTGTAGTGTGATTTCTGAAAAACAACGTTCCGCTGAGGCTGCATGTGAATACGTCAAAGATGGCATGATAGTAGGCCTTGGGACAGGTTCCACCGCAGAGTTTGCTGTTAAAAAAATTGGTGAACTTGTCCGGAATGGACTTTCAATCCGCGGCATACCAACTTCAGATGCCACTAAAATATTGGCAGAGAGTGAAGGAATACCTCTGATTGATTTTTCTGAGACAATGTTCATTGATTTAACGATTGATGGTGCAGACGAAATTGATGCCAACTTAAATATGATCAAAGGCGGAGGTGCTGCCTTACTCCGTGAAAAGATTGTTGCTTCTGCGTCAAGAGAAGAAATCATTATTGTCAGTGTTTCAAAGTTGGTACAGCAGTTGGGTGCGTTTCCTTTGCCGGTAGAAGTTATTCCATTCGGTTGGCAAGTTGTTTTTAATCAACTGGAGTCACTTCAGGGAAATCCAGAACTCCGGCTCAAGCAGGGTCAACCAAGCGTGACTGATCAGGGAAATTTTATAGTTGATTGTCATTTTCGAAAGATTGAAAATCCAGAACAGCTTGAGCAACATCTGAACATGATTCCTGGAGTAGTTGAGAACGGTCTTTTTATCAATTTATGTACACGGATGATTATGGCAGATGGAGAGAATATAATAATAAAAAACCGCAATTTAAAGTGAGCTGCAGGACTTGGTCTGCTGGATTCCCGGCTAGACAAATGCAGCAGAACGAACTACTATAATACTGAGAAAAAATTGTTTGTGTCTATAAAATATAAAGGAGAAAAATGACAATTAGAATTGCAATAAACGGATTCGGACGCATCGGAAGAATGGTGGTCCGAGCAGCAAATAAAAATCAAAATGTTGAAATTGTGGCAATCAATGATTTGGTACCTTCTGAAAATTTAGCCTATTTACTGAAATATGATTCGACGCATGGACGATTTGATGGTGATGTTCAGGCAGGACAAGACTGTTTAGTGGTTGACGGAAAAACAATTGAGTGTCTGTCTGAGAGAAATCCTGGAGATTTGCCCTGGAACAAAATGAATATTGATTATGTAATTGAATCTACAGGATTGTTTACTACCAGTGAAAAAGCGGAAGAGCATTTGAAAGCCGGAGCAAAAAAAGTGGTAATTTCTGCTCCTGCCAAGTCGGCTGAAAACAAGACCTTGGTAATGGGTGTCAACAATGAAACATATGATCCAGGTACAGATAATATTGTTTCCAATGCATCATGTACCACTAACTGTCTGGCGCCAATTGTAAAAGTTGTGCTGGATAATTATGGAATTGAAGAAGGTTTGATGACCACTGTTCACTCTGTGACATCAACTCAACCAACTGTTGACGGTCCATCAAAAAAAGATTGGCGCGGTGGACGTGGTGGACCACAAAACATCATTCCTGCTTCTACTGGGGCAGCCAAAGCAGTAGCACTATGTATTCCGGAAATAGCAGGAAAATTAACCGGAATGTCTTTTCGGGTGCCTACTCCGAATGTTTCTGTTGTGGATTTGACCGTGAAACTAAGTAAATCGACCAGTTACGAGGAAATCAATTCCTCAATGAAGGCTGCTTCAGAAGGTAAACTCAAAGGTATCCTGGGTTTCACAGATGAGGATGTTGTTTCCAGTGATTTCATTGGCAGTACTTATTCATCTATTTATGATGCCGGAGCCGGTATTGGTTTGAATGACAGATTTTTCAAACTGGTCTCCTGGTATGACAATGAAATGGGTTACTCCACTCGCTTGATTGATCTGATTGAATACATGGAAGGACAAAACTAAATTGGTTTTCTGCTGCAGGCTCAAAGAACAGCTCTTTGAACCTGCGGCTCTTCTTCAATCTTTACTTCTCCTCTCTTTAAGCCCAAGCCATATTCTCTTTTAATCTCCGTAACTAATTTCCCATGCACAAAGTTGAATTAAAAGAAGTTGGTCTCGACATCGGGTTGGCATTCGCCAGGCATTTTTATAAAACCGACTACCTGCATTATGGATACTGGCCGGAAGCATTAAGTGTGGATCCGGCAAATGTGTTAGAAGCGCAGGAAAACTATGCCAACTTGTTGCTAAAACATATTCCGGATGGAGTAAATTCTATTTTGGATGTCGGTTGCGGTTCCGGAAAATTTTCAGAAAAATTGCTCGACGCAGGTTACACGGTGGATTGTGTCTCACCCAGTCCAAATTTAACTAAACATGTGAGGGAGCGTCTCGGAGAACGAGTAGAAATATTTGAATGCCGCTATGAAGATCTGAAAACAAAAAAGTCCTATGATCTGATTTTGTGCAGCGAAAGTTTTCAGTACTTGCTCCTGGAAAAGGCCATGGCACAGACCCAGGAACTACTCAATCAAAAAGGCCATTTGCTAATTTGCGATTTTTTTAAACGTGATGTTGAAGGTAAAAGTCCAGTCAGTGGCGGTCATAAAATTGATAGATTTCTAAAATATATGCAAGCTCAGCCTTTCAGGCAAATCACGGACATAGACATCACGAAAGAAACATCTCCATCATTAGATATTATGCGGGATTTGATTCAAGAAGTAATTGCTCCAACCTGGAACATTTTGGCCTATTATATGACCAGCAACTATCCCCGTTTCAGTAAACTCTTTAGTTTTGCCTTCCGTAAAAAAATTGCTCAGGCCAATCGTAAATATCTTTCAGGCGGCACCAGCGGCGAACAATTTGCCCATTTTAAAACATATCGTCTCTTCCTCTATCAAAAAACAGCTGAAGATTCAAATCAGAGTTGAAGATTTTTTCAGTTCTACTGCTTCACAAAATGAACTCTTCTATTTAACTTTATTCGGTTCAATCAAGTAATGTCTGATTTAGAAACAAAAAATGCTATTCGCATGATTCTACTTACGGCATCTCTTGGCGGGATGTCGTATCTGTCATTCAATAACGGCTTACTGCTTTCCTACTTTTCCCATTTGGGAATTCCCAGCGCAACTATCCTGATTTTATTATCAATCCTGCCGTTAACAACATTTTTAGTCATCATTCCTTTTAGCTATTTTTCAGATATATTTGGTAAAAAACGGATTGGTATTATCGGGATGGTGTTTTCATTTTTCGGCTTTGCCCTGCTGATCGGTGTCAGTTATTTACCGGACTCATTAAGAATAATGGTAGTTGGATTTGGAATTGTTGTCTTTGGGATAGGTTCAGCAATGACTTTGGGAAATTGGTTTGCACTGCTTCACCCTATCATACCAGAAAATATTAGGGGACGTTTTTTTGGACAGTTAAGACTTACTTGGCAATCTATTGGAATCCTCTTCACATTAATAGTAATTTACATTCTGGAACTTTACCCCACCCTGGAAATGTATCAGGCGATTCTGGGTATCATTACAATTCTGATGCTGCTAAGAATGTTTTTTTATCAGCAAATACCTGAATTGGATAAAAGTCCTGTTAAAAAAGAGTCATTCCGCATAAGTTGTTTGAAAGTTCTTAATATTCCAGGATATCTGCCGTTTTGTGCATATTGTTTTTTACTGACTCTTTTCACTGGTGCCTGCCCACAAATTTTCAATTTGATTGAAAAAGATGTGCTTCTGTGGTCAAAGGTTGAGATTGTTTTTATTGGAAATTTATTAGTAGCAGGAGCATTAGCAGGATTCTTTTTAGGTGGCAGAATGATAGATCGTTTTGGTACAAAGTATGTGTTTCTTTGCTGCCATTTTGGCTTTGGAACCATTCTTCTTCTTTTTTTATGGCGCAATCTGTTTACGGAAGAAATCCGGATTGTTGTTGGAATTTTAACGATTCTGTTTGGAATGGTTCAAGCTGCATCCAGTATAGCAATGACCTCAGAAACACTTGCCCTCATTCCTCCGAAAAACAAATCCCTTGCTACCGGACTTTGGTTTACGCTTTATAGTGGAGGAACAGGGCTTACCGGTATTTTGAGTGGACAAGCCCTTTAACTAGGGGTTTTTATGAATCATGGATCTGGCTGGGGCAGTCAATGAGCAGTTACGATGGTTTATTGTTGTTTTCAGGAACAATGGTGTTATTGATGACTGTCACACTGGGAATGATCCCATCTATGATAAAAAAGGTGCCTGCCGGATGGATTCCACAAAGCTCGTAATCTTATAATCGTCAGTGGAATCGTCAGCTTAATTAAAAAACAAAAGGCCCCAAATTTAAGGACTAATCAGGTTTTGGGGAAGGGCAAAAGGAAGACAGCAGGAGTAAGAAAAACCACTTCAATTTCAACCAAGAAGGTTTGTGGTTTACAGATTGATGAAAAACTTATCTCAGGATTAATAATTTATAGCCCTGTTTCCAAAGTCGATCATGAGTTCCCCTGAGATGAATCTTCAATGGCTTTTTTAAACTCTCTGGGGATAGACTTGGCCGTTTTC
>OFBD01000018.1_pt1 | contig 15028 bp, 20 predicted proteins | sample 1520461 | NCBI WGS metagenome assembly OFBD01 (sample SAMEA3696448, study PRJEB22514) | metagenome | biome: water; feature: marine; material: hydrothermal vent | place: Pacific Ocean | collected 2014-08-15 | depth 1539 m | reverse complement strand
TATGAAAAATCCACTTGTCGGAATTATAATGGGATCCAGTTCTGATAGCAGAATAATGCATGGTGCGGCTGAAATCCTTGATGAATTTGGTGTTCCACATGAGGACCAAATAATTTCTGCGCACAGAACCCCTACAAGATTAGAAGAATATGCAAAGCATGCAGAAAAAAATGGATTCAAAGTAATAATAGCTGGCGCTGGCGGTGCTGCACACCTGCCAGGAATGATTGCATCGCATACTGTTCTACCAGTGATTGGTGTTCCAATATTGGTTTACAATGACAAGCAGCAGAAAAAATCTGCGTTTGGTGGTCTTGATTCTTTATTGTCAATATCTGAGATGCCATCTGGCTCTCCAGTGGTTACTGTTGGTGTAAACAAGGCATTAAATGCAGGAATTTATGCCCTGAAAATTCTTGCTAATGAGTCAAGTAGTATTAGAAAGATGCTAAAATCTCACAAGGAAAAGCAGCATAAATCAGTTCTCAAGGAATCTCAGGATCTGAAGAGAATGGGTCTGAAGAAGTTTGTCAAGAAAAAGTTCAAGTAAATACCTTAACCTGGTTCTTTTTGTCTGTATTATATCATGCAATCTTATGATTACTTCACACATGGCTTTGAATGACTGATTAATTTTTTTCCACAAATTTTACAGTAGTGTCTTTGTGTGTCTCCTTTATTTCCCATTAGATTACTAAACTAGTCATAACTAAATAGATAGCTAGATTCTAGCTAAAATCTAACTAATCATCTCGTAATATTTTTAATCTTATTTCATTGGCACAGATTTCACAGACAGTCAAATCAAAGACTTTATGCCGTTTTCTTAAACCAAAAGAATTTTTGCATGCAGCACAAATAGACGGAGACAGATAATATGGTGGAGTAAATTTTGTCATTAACGACCTGAGCTTCTTCCTGCTGTTTTTCCTATCTTTTTCTTTTTGTTTTTGTGTGTACCCATAGCTAATCATAGTTAGTACGCATAGCTAATCATAGCTGATAAAAATTAGTTAGATTCTAGCTAAAGTTAACTGGTAAATGTCCACATGTAAACTAATTTTTAAGATAGGAATACTGAATAAAATTGTATGAAAATACCATTTAAGAGAAAGGGTGTTTGGATTCTGATAGGCTTACCAATACTGGCTGTTATTTTGTATGTGTTTGGAATCTAACATGATTTGTGATAAACTTAGTAAAAAAAAACTCATTGGTTCTATTATCGCATTAACGATTATTGCTCATATAATCATTCATCTAACCTTATCATGAATTTTCATTATGCCTGATAAATCAGATATGATACATACTAAGGAATGTACATACAGAAATAATCACGACTTTAGGCATGACAACTGTTTTTGTACATGTCATCCAAAGAATGAAAAGAAAAAAGGTAATCTAAAACCAGAAATGAGAAAAAATATGGAATAACGCCTTATAATCAATATAAACACATTAGCTCGATCATGATAACACGAAGAAATAAGCTCTACTTGATTGGTTTTGGTATTGTTGGAATAATTTTTATTGTTAGATTTTTGAGCTAATATTGTACCAAACCAAAAGATTGGGTGAGATACTGGTACTATCTCATTCAATCGTTTCTTATCTAATTAAGTGAGGACCTTGAAATCTATGTTTTTTTCTTTCAAATGTTGTATTAGTTTGTCCATATGTTTTTGATCTTCCGTTTCTAAACTTAATGTCACGCCAGTTGTTCCAGCACGCACGTTTGAGCTTAGTCTGTCATGAACAACTTCTACAATGTTTGCACTAAGTGATGCCAACTCGTCAACAACTTCTTTCAACGCTCCTGGTTTGTCCTTAAGCAAAATGAAAATCTTTACCATTCTACCCATCGTTGCCAAACCTTTTGCAACTATTTGGCCAAGCAAGTACATATCAATATTTCCACCACATAATATCGGAACAACTTTTTTCCCGGGAGATGGTTTTTTGCTTACTAGATATGCAAGTCCAGCTGCACCAGCAGGTTCAACCACTGACTTTGATCTTTCCATTAAAAGAAACATTGCGTTGATGATTTCATCATCATCAACAAGCACAATTTCATCAATCTTATCTTTGATAATTTCAAATGTTTGTTCACCCGGTGTTCTGACTGATATTCCATCTGCAACGGTAAATCCACCTTCAATAGTTTCTACTTTACCAGAATCTAATGACTTTTTCATTGAAGGAAATGATTTTGATTCTACACCGATGACTTTTACATTTGGGTTTTTATCTTTGATAGCCGCCAAAATACCCGCTGCTAATCCACCACCACCTATTGGTACATAAATCTCGTCAACATCAGGAAGCTGTTCAATTATTTCCAAGCCTATCACGCCTTGTGCTGCTATAATTTGCGAGTCATCAAACGCATGAATGATTGTTGAGCCAGTTGTTTTAGCAATTTCTTGTGCCTTTATCCAGGACTCGTCATAATTTTTTCCTTCCAAAACTACGGTTGCGCCATACCCCCTTGTAGCAGCAACCTTTGCTGGGGAAGCATTTTTTGGCATAACTATAGTACAGTTGATCTTTTCTAACGCTGATGCATATGCAACTCCCTGTGCATGATTGCCCGCAGAAGCGGCAACGACTCCATTTTTTCTTTCTTCTTCAGATAATGTTTTAATTTTATAATATGCTCCACGCAGTTTGAATGAACCAGTTTTTTGTTCAAACTCATTTTTCAAGTAAACGGTTGAGCCTGTAAGCTGAGTAAATGTATCTGAAAAGGTAAGAGATGTTTTTCTGATCACATCACCCTGTTCTTGTTGTGCACTCACAATATTATCATATGTAACGCTCATGTAATTCCTATTTTTTTAATTACTGGGTTATTTGTAGCTATAGCATTAAATTCTAAATCAATAGATTTGATAGGTTCAAAAATAACGAATATCTCGTTATAGTATGAACGAAACGCTTGTTGAGGCTATAGTTACATTGAAGACTGAATTTATGAAAAGAAACGAAGGTGGTAGCCATATCCAAGAGATTATGCCCACTTTACCTGAATCGCTTTCTATTGACGAACATGAATTGGAGATGCTACACAAGTTTGCTGAAAGCAATTCAATTTACTCTGACTCTTATGAAATGAATATACTAGATACTGTATGTAAGGTCTATCAGGGAGATGTGAATAACTATTGGCTTGATAGCATAAAACATGATACAAGCTATGCCCCGTTTTATCCTATATGGATACTTTCAGCTTATGCACTTGTATTAGAATCAAAAAATCTTGGTGTTAAACAGATAATTGACATTGGTTCAGGTGATGGCAGAATTGCATATTGCGCCAAGGTAGCAGGTCTAGAGTCGTATGGAATTGAAATTGATGAAAACCTTGTAAGTTTGGAGAATAAAATCTCATCAAATACTGGAGTGGATTTCCAGCCAATGATAGCAGATGCTACACAATTTGATTACGCATCACTTGAATTATCTAAACCAATATTCTTCATATCTGGACTTCCGGAGGTTGGTGAAATGTTGGCAAATAATGTAATTCCTAGGATCACATCTATGCAGAATTTAAAGACGAATCCTGTCTTTGTGTTTACCGGCAGCCACATAATGAGAAAAGATTCCAGAGATAAATCAAAATGGGGCTGGGGAAAAGTAATGGAACGTTACAACCTTGAAGTTATCAAGACTGTCACATTACCAACATATTGGACAGTTGATCAGCCAGTTGACACACCGTTCATTTTTACCAGAACTATGATTTAGGATGATTAAGTAATAGCTTCTAGAACCTGATCAATCAAGATACTGATTTTTTCTTTTGTACTGCTTGAAACTTGATTAGAGTCAAACAAACCACCTTTTTGGCCATTTTCAATCATTTCAATGTCTATATTGCATACACATCCTTCCTCACCCGTCACAAGTCTAGCTTCGTCAATAAGTATAGGCTCCATTTGATATGTTTCAAGAAGCAAATCATCCAATTCCTTTAATAGATTTTCTTTACGCTGACTAATTTTTTGTAAATCACCATCAGTCTGTAATTCAATTTCATTCATGATTTTTTCTCTGATTTTATCATCATTGTAAAAAATTTCAAAAAGATTCTGGGTATCCAGATCCTTGTATCCTTCAGCCCTTAATTTTTCAAGTATTACATGATCACTTTTTTCAGTAAGTTTACCTTCCTGTTTTTTTGTCATGTCCATAAAATCTGATAACTCTTTTTGTTTTTTCATGACTTCATAGTTTGGCTGATAAAACAGTATAACATGATATTGTATAGAAAAATGCAACGAAATTTTACAGTTATCTGCGTTTGTATTTAATTTAATAAAATTTCTCCTAATTCCCTCATTATTAGTACTTGAAATACCATCTAACGTCCAATCTTGCAATCTGTTAGCAAATCCATTGTAAACCTGATGAATTTTCTCTACATCAAATGTTTCCTGTTTTTTTACAATACCATCCTGCATCATAACATCAACCAGATGTTTTTTTGCAATTTCCTTAATTTTTTCATGAAAAATGCTTTGAATCTGACTATTTTTTTTATTAAGTTTAATCAAAAACTCATCGTCTGTTTTACTACCTAATCTCATGCCTTATCATAAAATCTATTACATAAAATCTATTCAAACCGTAAACTTTTCAGGACATTCAACATGCTCGTAATGATGTTCAGTAAATTCCTCTTCAATAACATACATGACAAGTTTGTGTAGTTCCATTGGATGTATGTTTTTCTTACATTTCAGACATTTCTTTTTTTGCCGCTGAATCATTTTTTTCAAAAAACTTATGATCGCTATAAGGATCAGCGATCGACACTAATTGATAAGAACTAACCGTGTCTTTACCTTATGCAATGTTTTAGGCGTACACTAAAGAACAAATATGCCAATATATCTAGAAAAATATGGATTATTATGCTGCGAAAAAAAAAATTGACGTGTATGGTCTCCCAGCAGATTTTTCGACGTTAGCACCGGATTCAATTCGTTATCCACCTGGTGTTAGTATACCAAAGGGTTTAGTTAATACTCCAAAACTAAAAGAAAAAATGTCTACTGATAGCGCTGCACTAACTCCTAAACTAGAAAATTTTGCACAGATGTATCAACAAATGGCTGCAGGTCTTCTAAATATGTCACTAGATAAATTAATTCCCCCTGGACACCCGATGTATTCAAAAGAAAATTCTATTACATTACTAAAAGAAGAAAAGCAAAAAATTCTTAAAGAAAATTTGGAATTAAAAAAGAAATTAGAAAATAAAAAATAAAATTTTATGCAGGAGTAAATCCTATGTAACCGCCTGACTGTATGTTTTTTTCAGCGCTAAAATCTGGTTCGAACAATGAAATCATATAATCATCAGGATCTAATATAATTGCATTTTTTCCAGATGACTTGTTTTGTATATCTCTATGAATTTTTACATTTTTAGATTTCAATTCATCAATCGCAGAAGAAACATCACCTACTACAAAACCGATCATAATCATATCATTTGGTGTTAGAAGTTCCGCAGATGCTGGGTGAAGGCTAAGTAATGCCCCAGATTGACCAAGGTCAACCCAATTCTCCCTTTGTCTTTTAATCGGCATGCCTAAAATTTTATTATAAAATTCAACTGATTTGTTCAGATCCTTTACTGCCAATATAACATTACCAACTTTTTTAACATTCATGAATCTTCTAACAACCTCTATTGTAAATTCTTTATTACTGTACCTCTACCATTGTTTCTGTTCTTTCTACTCCATTTATTTTTTGAATCTGAGTGGTAACATCTTTAATCTGAACCAACCTTTCCACTTGAATCACTGCAACTGCATCAAACTGTCCACTAACGGGAAAAGATTCATTTACTAAATTTACTTGTTTCAATCTTGCTGCGATGAATTTTTTAGGTGATTTTACTAATACGACAGCTTTTACCAACCTAGATCAACCTCCATTTCCATAAGGGTTTCTGTTGCGACTATATTACCGATCTTTTTAAAATCCATAATTGTAGTGTTGATGTCATTAACAGAACCGTTCATAAGAACACAGATGTCTGCTCTACCAGTTACTGGTAATACCTCTTTTGCTATCTTACGTTTTTTTGAGAGTAATTCTGTAACTTGATCAATCGTGCCAGGTTTAATGGTAATCAAACATAATGCTCTCATGTTTAAAATTGGATCTTAAAACGAATAAAGATTTAGTCTAGTCAGCAGTATCTTGTGAGCGTGCTTCTTCCAAAAATGCTTTACGCTCTTCCAGTTCCTTTTCTGCATCAATTTCCAAATCATCATCTATTAGTACAATACCTGAATCGTCTGTTGAATCAGCTGATTTTTTTGCTTTTTTCTTAGCTGATTTCTTTCCAGTTTTCTTGGATTTTGTTTTAGCCTTTTTAGATTTCATAAGAAAATCAGAAAACAATATGATATCTTCTATTAAAATATTATCATTTTTAATTTTATTAACAAAAACTAGTGCCAGGGGCGGGACTTGAACGCGCGACAGCTCGGTCTTCAGCCGAGTGCTCTCCCAGGCTGAGCTACCCTGGCATACCGCCAATTCAAATTGTTAGGAATTTAAGCTTGTCCTTTCAAAATATTATAGGTATAAATAAAATGATCGAAGAATTTTTTCAAAAAGTTTTGGAATTAAAAAATGTGCCAAGACAAGGCTGGAAAGAAAAACTTGAAATCATTAATCCAGAATCTGTTGCGGAACACAGTTATTCAACTGCGGTGATATCAATGATTTTATCAGACTTGGAAGGATTAAACACTGAAAAAATTATCAAGATGGCATTATTGCATGATTTAGCCGAATCTATTATTGGTGACATAATTCCAGACAATATAGCAAAAAATGAAAAAGTTAGAAAAGAAAATATTGCAATGAAACAAATTTTAAAAAACCTACCAGATAAAATTGCTGAACCATATTTTGAAATATGGAATGAATATCAAAAAAATTCTTCGCAAGAATCTAGATTACTACATGACATTGATAAATTGGAAATGGCATTTCAAGCAAAATTTTATCAAAACAAGGGAATTTCCAAAGAAAAACTACAAACCTTCTTCAATACTGCAAAAAAGGAAATTAAAAGCAAAAATTTACGTAACATTCTTTCAAATTTTATGGAATGATATTTATCATATAATGCCTAAATTCTCATGATGGATTTTTTTAACTTTCTTGGAAAAAAGAATAATGAATCAAAAAAGAAAACTGGTGGTATTAAAAAACAAGTAATGCAAGTTTTAAATCCAAAAATAGCTGCTGCCGATTACTATGCGAAACCAAAGAAAAAAAAGAGTAATCATCACCCTAAAAAAAAATCAAATAATAAGAAGCAATCTTGAGATGATATACAATGCAATATTTTATGGCTCTAAAAGTTGGTCAGAAACGTGTTAATGATGCAAGAGAATATCTTAACAAGTTTGCAAATGGCAAAGCAATGCCAGCATTAGCGCTAAAGGACAACAAAACAAACATCTGGGAACCAGTTGGGGAAGAAAATTTGTATGCAGTTGTCAATGGTGCATCTGGATTTGTTGTAACTGATGATGGCGGATACCTTCTTGTGTTATGTGATAAAAATGGAATTGCGAAGACGATTGTACAAGGATTGTCTGATGAAGAAAAGACCAGCATAATAAATTCGCTAAAATCAGATAATATTCAGGAGTATGATGGTGAGGTTAGCCTCCCAGTATAGTAAATAATCAAATTATATTGTCGTAACGTTTTACTTACCAATAATTTAGGTGAACATATGAAGAAATTTTCATCCGAAATAGAACTGCGCGGACATCTTATAGATTCGCTAATCCTGACAAAGGTCTTTGATGGGATTATGGATCATGGTGGCTCGTTTGAGGTTTTAGATATACAGGTTGGTAAGAAGAAAAAGGATGAAAGTTATGCAAAACTGCTTGTTACTGGAACGAATACAAAAAATCTCGACACAATCTTAAACTATGTTTATCGCCAAGGTGCCACATCTAAAACTCAAAAAAATGTAATGTTAAAGGCTGCAACAAAAGATATGGTAATGCCTGATAATTTTTACAGTACAACAAATAATCCAACACAAATTTTTCTTAACAACAAATGGATTGATGTGGACAACATGATGATGGACAAATGTGTTATTGTTAAATCCAAAAAAGCAATGTGTGTTCCAATCCGTCAGGTAAAAAAAGGTGATAAAATTGTTGTAGGAGAAAATGGCGTCAAAATAATTCCACCTGAAAGACCTCGAGAGGGAATGAATGTATTTGAATTTATGGGAAGTGGGAGCTCTAGTGAGAGACCAACACAGCATATAGCTAAAAAAGTTGCAGAGGATATACGACGTACCAAAAAGAATGGTGGTAAAATTATTCTAGTTGGTGGTCCTGCAATTGTTCATACAGGTGCAACTGAATCAGTTTCAAGACTTATCCGTCATGGATATATCGATGCGGTTTTGGCTGGAAATGCACTTGCAGTTCATGACATTGAATATGCTACACTGGGAACGTCTCTTGGCATGAACATTCGTGATGGAACTCTTGCTGTAAGGGGTCACAGAAATCATATGGAAGCGATAAATGCAGTCTTTAAAGCCGGTTCTATCGAAAAAATGGTGAAATCAAAAAAGCTAACAAGAGGAATAATGTATGAATGCATAAAAAAGAAAGTACCATTTGTTTTAGCTGGATCCTTACGTGATGACGGTCCTTTGCCTGATGTGATTACAGATGTTACACTTGCTCAGAAAAAATACAAGGAAATTCTAAAAGGTGCTTCAATGGTCATAATGGTGGCTACCATGCTACATTCAATTGCAACTGGAAATATGCTTCCTGCTAATGTCAAAGTGATAGTTATTGACATAAACCAGCCAACTGTTACAAAATTGATGGATCGTGGTACATGGCAAGCATTAGGAATTGTATCTGATGCTGGTGCCTTTTTACCAATGGTTGCTAAAGAACTGTGATTTTGAATTAAAAACTAAGGAGGCATAAACAAGCTTTCAGGATTATAGAAAAAGGATACAAGGAAAATACCACCTAAAACTCCGGCGACAACGCCTGATGCCAAATAAAGGAAACCCATATTCATGTCTGAATTTGTGTTATATGTCTAATAACTTGTTAAGCAAAAGTTTCATGATGAAAATCATCAATTAATGAATCCGTAAAATCTTATATCTTAGCCACTTCAAGCCAGCTAATATGACAGTAAAAACGACTGAAATAGATAGTAACAAAATACGCTATTTTGAGAAAGGAACTTCGAAGGATACGCTTCTTTTGCTTCATGGTCTTGGAGCTTCTGCGGAAAGATGGGAAAATGTAATACCACTTTTTGCTAAAAAATTTAGAGTTGTCGTTCCGGACCTTATTGGCTTCGGATATAGTGACAAACCAATTGTTGATTATACAACTGACTACTTTGCTGAATTTGTCTCTAAATTTGTGAGTAAACTAGGAATTAAGGATCTGAATATTATTGGTTCATCGCTTGGAGGTGAAATTGCTGCTGAATCTATCATAAATCATGATGTAAATGTGACAAAACTTGTTCTTGTTTCACCATCAGGCATAATGAAGCATTCAACACCTGCATTAGATGCATACATTTCAGCTGCATTGTACCCAAATAATGAGTCAGCCCTGAATGCATTCCAGGCTATGTCTGGTAGGAAGAAAATAGATGAAAAGATTGTTTCTGGATTCGTAGAAAGGATGCAATTACCAAATGCAAAAATGGCCTTTATGTCAACACTTCTAGGATTGAGTAATTCCAAGGTAATCACTGAAAAATTACAGTTAATCACAATTCCAACATTAATTGTTTGGGGCGAAAATGATCCTGTAATCCCTATTGAATATGCACAATCATTTATTTCAGGAATTAATGATTGTAGATTTTACAAAATGTTAGGATGTGGTCATACACCATATGCTGAAGAACCAGACATGTTCTTCCAAATCGTGTCAGATTTTCTTAATTAACGATCATTTTATAAGGTAATCAACCTACTAGTGGTAATGGAAGGAAAGAAAAACCCATACGATCCAGCTGAATTATTCAAGCAGTGGCTAGAAAATGCGTCTAAGATGCAGTCTAATTTCACGAATAATGTGAATCCGTTTCAGACAAATTTTCAAAATCCATTCAATCTGCAAAATATGATGCCAAACTTTCTCTCATGGGGTGCTTTCAAGACTAGTGTTGGTAGTAATGGAAGGATCTCAATTCCTGAGGCAGAAAGACAGGCTCTTACTGTAGATGAAGGCGATTTGGTACAAGTAATTGTTATTCCAGTCAACCCTAAGAATAATTGAAATGGTAGTAAATGGTTATGAATGGTTTCTATTACCACTAGATATATATAGTGATACCAGTTATAACAAACCATGAGTAACGAATCAAACAAAACAGTCAAGAATGACGTTTTCTCAACTGTAGAAGAAACTGTCCAAGAACAGGTTAAATCTGCTGAGAAATCATTCCCAAACTATCAAACATCTGTTACAAGCTTACAGCAAGAATATACTGAAGCATTTCAGAACATTGTAGATTCAACTATTGCTTTGCAAAGAGAATTTGCAAACAAGACCGGAATCAATACTGCTCTTCCAGAAGCAACAGAAAGTGCTGTAAACAAAACAAACGAACAGATTAACAAGGTTCAAGATGTTCAAAACAAGATTGCACTAGCAACAATTGATGCAACCCGTCAGAATATCAAGACCTTCAACGAGAATGCAAAGGCTTTTGCTGATCTTAACAAAGGTGTATTGCAATCTTGGTTAACCGCATTCACACCAAAATACTAGTGTGAATGTCACCTTTTTTTTTTATGACCTTTCTTTGAGCCACTGGCCAAGCTCGGGCAGAACAGTTTTTTGACTGAATGAACTAGCTATCATTCCAACATGTCCTGTGGGATATAATTTCAATATCTTATCAGTGCTTGAAACTGCATAATGTAGTGGCATACTGCATTCTGGTGAAACTAAATGATCACCTACAGCAACCTGGGTAAAAACCGGCATATCGAGATTTTTTAATGATACATGCTTATTCCCGACATACATCTTATTTTGTATCAATAAGTTATCTTGATAAATATCCTTTATCCACTGTCTGAAAAGTTCACCAGGTATAGGTGGAGTCTCATCTAGCCATTTTTCAATTTTTAGAAAACTATCAACGTATTTTTCATTATCAATATTATTCAAGAATTTTATGTATTTTTCAACACCTTGCTCAAATGGCTTTAGAATTGAAAAACAGAAATAGATGAACTCTGGTGGCATATTTCCTACCGTATCAACTAATTTATCAGCATCAAAATATTTTGCAATATTACTTACAACTGTTGTATCCTTCCAACCATCAATTACTGGCGCAGTTGCGATTAAATTTTTGACCCTTTCTGGATGAAGTGATGAATATACAGTAGCCAATGTTCCACCCGTACAATAACCTTGAATTGATACCTTATCCACATTAGTTTCATCACAAATAAAATCCACACAGTTATCCAAGTAACGATTTACGTATTCATCAAACCCTAGAAATTTATCAATCTTAGATGGTGTTCCCCAATCAATCAAATAAACATCAAATCCTTGCTCAAGCAAGTTTTTTACCCAGCTTTTCTTTGGGTCAATATCAAAAATATGCCACCTGTTAACAACTGCATACGAGATAAGTAACGGTGTTCTAACTTGCTTTGATGTAAGCGGCTTGAAATGCAGTAAGCGCATTTTATCTTCCTTGTATGCAACATCAAATTGTGTTGAACCTAACTTAACCTCATGTGGCACAGAGGCTTTCATTGGAGCCTCCGTAATGTTACGGCTAAAATTTAGAAATTCACCGATGATTTTTGGGTTAAATTTATTTTCTGACATTTTTTCAAGCTTTCTTTTTAGATGACTCTAGCTTTGAAATTCGATTCTTCAGATTATGAAGCTCCTCATAGATTTCCTCTATCTCCTCCTTGGTTGGCAAGTTAGCAGACTTTAGCATTACATCAGTTATTGCATTCCATCTTTTCAGAAGATCAAGTTCTGTCGAAATAAGCCTGTTATAATTTTCTGAGAATTTTTTAGAATCAAACAATCCAGTAAAATTATTCTCAAAAATATCAATCCAAACTCTTTTGTAAGCTTCAAGACCCTCCTCATTTTGCGGTACTTTAGTTATCTTTGAAGATACTTCTTTTTGAGCACCAGTCCACGTGTCTGCTAATTGTTTATAGTATTCAATTAAAAAATTATTAAATTCTACAATCTCCTTATTTGCCTCAGTTAGTTCGCTTGTAATTTTCTTCAAATTGGTTGATAAGTTACGTAATGGTCCAACAGCAGAAAGTGTTGTAGGTTTGGATGACATCATTGCTATCATATCAGACCAAAACATCGCTGTTTTTTTATAATAATCAGTGATGTTCGATTCATTTTCCATATAATTATCCATAAATAGATCGCAATAAATAGATCGCACTAGAGACCGTTAACTATGGATTATGAAAATATTTGTGCACTAGTTCAGAAAATTGATTCCAAGATTAGATTTGCAGGTGTAATTAACTCTAAGGGTAGACTCACTGCTGGTGGTATGGTACCAAGTAAAACACGGCTTGGAGATAGAAAAAGAGACGAAATGCTCTACATGGAGCTTGCACTAAGAGTTAAGATGAGAAGTGAATTTGACGATGATCTTGGAAAAGTAAAGTTCTCCATGTCATTTAGAGAAAAACTCATTGTGATGAGCTTTCCTATGAAAGATGATGTCTTAATGGTATCAATGGAAAGAAAAACTCAGTTTGAAAAAATTGCATTTAAAATTTTAAAGTTAGTTGATGAACTATAATACATCATCAAATCCAACAAACACATCGCCCAAAACTAAAATTCGTTTTTTAGTCAATACCAAGATTTTTTTTCAAAAGGGCTAATGTTAATTCTGGGTCAGCCTTTCCCTGTGTTTTTTGCATGACTTTTCCTACCAAATAGTTAAGAATTTCAGGATTCTGTTTTGATTCTTCAACAGCTTTTGTTTCCTGTTTTAGAACTTCACCAATAATTCCCTCTAACGTAGATTTGTCTGAAACATGACCCAAGTCAAATTCTTCAATAATTTGCGGTAAAGCCTTACCAGTTTTTACAATTTTTTCAAGGGCTAATTTTGCAGATGTTCTGGTAATCTTGTTCAATTTTATGCATTCGATTAGATCTGCAAGGTGCTTTGGTTCTAGTTTAGATTGTTCACGTTTTTCACGTGTATCAACCAATCCCATAAGATCTGTGGTAATCATGTTTGCAATGTCTTTTGCGTCAGTTTCGTTGTTTGCATTTTCAAATAGATCAGAAAAATATTTGTCAGATGCTAAAATATCTGCAACCTGTGGTGCAATATTGTATTTTGAAACATACCGTTCTTTTTTTGAGCTAATGTTCTCAGGCATCTGAATTTGTAATTGATTTTTTACGTTGTTACTAATATTGACCCACGGAATATCAGCTTCAAGATGATATCTGTACTCTTCTTCTTCTTCTTTTGTTCTTGCTGAAACAGTGATTTTCCGTTTATCATCCCAGTGTCTAGTTTCTTGCATGATTTCAATTTCTCTTTCAGCAAGACTTTGTTGTCTTGTTATCTCAAAATGTACTGCTTTTTCTAAATCATGAAATGAGTTAATGTTTTTTATTTCAACTTTTGACCCGCCCTCAATTGAAACGTTAGCATCAGCACGCATTGCACCATCAAGACCGGGATCAGAAACATCCAAGTTTTCTAGTAAATCTGAAAGTATGTTGAGAAAGTTTCTTACATGATGTGGATTTTCAAAATCTGGTTCTGTAACAATTTCAACTAATGGTGTACCAGCTCTGTTATAGTCGACTAAAGTTACTTTAGTTCTTTCAGTAGCACCCTCATAAATCAGCCTGCCTGGGTCTTCTTCCAGCTGTATTCTTCTTATTCGTATTTTCTTGTTATCTACAGTAATTTTACCTTCCCAACCAATACTGGTCTTGTCATATCCGTCAGCATTTAGCTGAGTGATTTGAAAGTTTTTTGGCAAGTCAGGATAAAAATAGTTTTTCCTAAAAAATGCAATTTGTGGCGGCGTGTCACAATCAAGTGCCATAGCAATTAGTGTAGCTTTTTCAACTGCTTTTTTATTTAGTAGTGGTAACGAGCCTGGAATCCCCATACAAATTGGGCAGATGTTTGTATTAGGCTCAAATTCCCTATAGTCTGCCTTACAGGAACAAAATAATTTACTTTCAAGTTTTGTTAACTGACAATGTATCTCAAGCCCAATCATTGTCATTAGATTGGTACCTCAGGTAATTTTACAGATTTTTCTAAGGCATATGCTGCTTGCAACAAAGAATGATCTTTGAAACTATCTGCCATTATTTGTATTCCAATTGGCAATCCATTTACAATTTTATAGGGAACAGATATTGCAGGTTTTCCAGTAAGATTGGATGTTACAGTGTTATAATCAATTTTCATGAACTGCACCGGATCCTGAATCTCACCGAATTTGAATGGTTGAATAGGAACAGTTGGAGAAATTAGAAAATCGAATTTATCAAAAATAGGTTTTAATTCAGATATAAGCTTAGATTTTATTTTTAATGCCTTTAGGAAATATTTACCGGCATGTCCAGCAGATGGTACAAAACCACCAAGTATCATTCTTCTTTTAACTTCAGGTCCAAGCTTGTTTCTTGCTTGTGAAATGTATGAATTAAATTCAAAGCCTTCCGAATCAAAATCATAACCATACCTTATGTTATCATATCTGGCAAGATTACTTCCTGCCTCTGTTGATGTTATTGTATAATATGCAGCAACAGCGTAAGGAACCATTGGTAATTCTATATGGGAGGCCGGCAAGAAGTTAGACGCTAAGAGTGAGTCAAGTAGGCAAATTTGGACGATTGCTAATAATGCAGGCATCAGCACCTCACTTAATAATTTCACCACCACG
>OFBD01000017.1_pt1 | contig 15171 bp, 20 predicted proteins | sample 1520461 | NCBI WGS metagenome assembly OFBD01 (sample SAMEA3696448, study PRJEB22514) | metagenome | biome: water; feature: marine; material: hydrothermal vent | place: Pacific Ocean | collected 2014-08-15 | depth 1539 m | reverse complement strand
CTAGTCACCACACATATGATGAATACTTAATCGCGTGGTGGGATGCTTTCAATGATTGTGAGGTGCTAATTAAGAGCGTGGTTTTTTTGGAATCGAAAAAGCCGAATCTTGAACTCAGGGCCTTCGATCTGCAATTATATGAAATTGGTGCGTCTTATGCAAAATAAGCATTTATTGTTAATACTGCTTATGGCAGCAAGTAATGGCGTCTATGCTAACACCTCGAATGAGAACCTTTACTATATTACTGACCATGTACAGATCCCCATGAGATCAGATAAAGCATTTGATAATAATATTATTGAAAAATTGTCCTCAGGTGCTCAGTTAGAGATTTTGGATATTTCAAAAGATGGTCTCTGGACTCATGTGCAGCATAAAAATTTACAAGGCTGGGTGGTTTCGCGTTACATTAATGACAGGCCATCAGCTAGGTCTAAATTAAAACAGAAGGTGCTACTGAGCAAAGTTCTAACTTTAAATAATAGAAAATTAAGATCAGATCTTAAAACTTTACAAGACAAATACAACAAATTGTTAGCTGATGGAGGAAATTATGTTGAGTAAATCCTTGTATATTAAGGGTCTAAAGTGTCAAAAATTACTTTGGCTTAACAAGAACAATAAAGCCGTTTTAACATCACCTGACGATTCTGCAAAGGCAAGATTTTTACAAGGAAACAAGGTTGGTAGTTTAGCGCGCAAACTGTTCCCAGATGGAAAGGAGGTGCCATTTGACGGATTGTCTTTTTCGCAAAAAATTGCATTAACTCATGAATGGCTTGATAAGGGGGTTGACACCATTTTTGAGGCTACCTTTAATTATGGAGGTGTTCTTGTAATGGTGGACATCCTTCATAAAAATGCTGACAATGTTTATGAAATTTACGAGGTAAAAAGCTCATCTTGGAATAAGCGTAAAAAACTCAAGGATTTTGATCAATATTTTTCAGATGTAGCTATCCAGTATTGGGCTTTACGTGGCTTGGGTTTGAATATATCTAAAGCATCATTAACCCTTTTAAATGGCGACTATGTGAGTGAAAAAGAGCTTGAGATAGAGAAGCTATTTATTCATAAAGGTATTACTCATGAAGTGTTAGCCTTGCAAGCTGATATTCCTGCCACTTTAAGCAAGTTTAAAGCAATGCTAACAGATCAAAATGAGCCTAATATAGAAATAGGAGTACAGTGCAAGAAGAACTGCAGTGCACTAGATTACTGCTGGAAGCAGCAAAGAAATATCCCTGAATATTCGGTGTTTAATATTTTTCAAATGCCCAAGTCTGTGCAGTTGTATAAAGAAGGGATTGTGGCCGTTGAGGATATTCCAGATGATATGGCTTTATTAACTGAACGCCAGAAATCTAAAGTTGAACGATGGAAATCTCATAAAACTGTGGTTGATAAAGAAGCGATCAAGAACTTTGTTAGATCGATTAGCTACCCTATTTATCATTTTGATTTTGAAACAATGGGTCCTGCGATACCGGAGTTTAAAGGGGTGAAGCCCTATGGTAAGTATCCTTTTCAGTATTCATTACACATTGAACAAGAAGACGGCTCGTTAGAGCATAAGGAGTATCTAGCAACCCCTGGGAAAGACCCAAGAGAGGAAATAGCCAAACGCATGGTTGAAGACATGCCTAGAGACGCTTGCGTAATGGCATACAACATTAGTTTTGAAAAGAGCATTATTCGTACACTGGCTGACAACTGTCCAGTTTATGCAGATCACCTAATGAATATTCATGATAACTTTATTGATTTAGCATTGCCTTTTCAAAAAGGATATTACTGGAAGCCAGAAATGCAAGGCCACTATGGATTGAAATACGTTTTACCAGCTATTGTCCCTGAGATGAAAGATGCTTATCCTAATCTAGATGGGGTACACAATGGCGGCGATGCCATGAGGATGTTTACCGAGTTAGGTAGGGCGACAAATCCTAATGAAATTGTCAAAATCAAAACTGCATTACTAGAGTATTGCAAGCTTGATACGTATGCCATGGTTATGATTTTAAGGTCTTTAAGAGAGTTGGTTGGCACCACTAAAGACTCTTAAAAGGCTTTATGGAAGTTGTCGTCTTACTGGTTTTGCTATCAATAGCAATCTATAGTGCAATAACTATATTTCGATGGATATTAGAAATCATTATCAGCTTTTGTAATTGGTTTTTAGGTAGACCGAATCATGATTATTTTACTGATCATGATGAAATTAATAACAAAACTTTGCCAATCACAATTCAATTTATTATTGTTTTTGTGATTGGATACATACTAGGAAAATTATGACTAAACGATTAGAAGAGGAAAACAAAAAAGGTGTTAACGATAAATCATTAATAGTGCCAATGCTAGAACTTGATTATTTGATAACACCGAAAAATGCAACACCTGAAAAACTTTTGGAGATACTAAAACAGTCTGGGCACAGTTTTTTTTCAGATGTTGATATAGATGAGGACAGTGATGTGACTTTTGCTAACGCTTGTTATATCCAGATATTTAAGAAAAAATCACTTATTTACATAAGAAGTTTTGACAGGCTAAAGGATCATTTGTATGGGCAGAATGATTTATTGATGCGGTTACTGCAAGATGCTAATAATAATTATAGCTTTGTTAATTTTACTGTTCATAGCAAACCCCAGGAAGTTTGTCTACACTCAGAAGTTGGAATTATGGTTAAGGGCGGTGTTAGCGAAAAATCGTTTATTGAAGCGTGCAAGCTTTATTTGGCAACCTATTTTACAATGAAAGCCTTGATTGTTGAAGAGCACTTGTACGACTGGAGTGAGTGTGATGAATAAATTTGTGCAAATATCGGCAATAGTTACAACAATGTCATTAAATGTATGGGCCCATGATGCTACTGATAATAAGAAATATGCTTATATAACGGATAATATTTACAAGCCAGTGCGCTCAACCCCAGATGCACAAAATAGAGACAATATCTTGATTCATTTGGCAAGTAATATCAAAGTTGAAGTGGTTGAAAACATGGGTCAATGGTCAAAGATTCTGTACGCAAATAACAAGGATGGCTATATTCCATCTCGATATTTACTAAGCGGTTCTACTTCAAGGATTAGATTGAAAAAATTACAAACTGCCTATGAAAAATTACACAAAGAAAATATTCGATTAAAAAAAATCATTGCCAGTACTAAAACGATATTGGTTGAGCAAAACATTCTTCTATCCGAAGGGTTTAGTTATGAAAAATAATCGGCCAACATATAAAAACATACCAAAGGATCAGGACACAATCTCGTCTTCAGGCAAGGAAGTTAAGTTGGGCGTGTATAAGGCAATCCATCAATATTTTAGATGGTCAGGGGTTGATGGAGAAAGTCTAATTTTTGAATCTAGTGATTTAGATCTTAACAATCAAGAGTTAGAGATACTAGTAAGGCTTTCTGGTTTTTACGATGGCGCGCGTGATAGTGGAATCACAATAAGTACTGACGAGCTATTTACATTCGTCAACTTTAACTTCGTTTCAAAGGAGGATTGATTATGTCAGCAGTTTTAGCGCCATCAAGAGTCTCAGAAATTGTTCAATTTATATCATATTGGACCAAAAATAGCCCGCATATCGTAAAGTGTTTTTTTGTCATTATAAGAGCTTCCTACCATGTAGAAAAGGTATTAAAAAATCAATCAGGTCTTTCTAAAAAGCAGCTTGAAAAGCTAGTGGGTAAAGCTCTTGAGGAATCAACATTCTATGATATGGATTTTTCAGAATCAGCAAAGGCTGGGCACATGTTGTTAGTCGTTGAGATGTTGCACTGGATCAGGACAAAGTCTGATAGCACTCATGAGATTAATTTTCTATGTACGACTGAAATGCAAAGAATTAAGACTGAAATGCAAATTTTTGCAAGTGATGAGCAGTGCAAAATCAGCACTTTTGATCAACAGATTATTGAGCAATACATTGAGGGATATCAAACTTACGCTGAATTTGACCTTAACAACAGAAGTAGTATCCAAATATTTGATCCAAACCTTGAAAAGGAAAGTATTAAGGTGCTTCTTAACCATCGAACAGACTGCCTTATTGCAAATGGCAGCACAACACTATACTAGATATGATTATTAATTTCAACCAGAATACCAATTATTTATTAGAAGTTAGAGATTGCTTAGAAGTATCTGATCTGTGGATTAGCCTTGATATCATTGACCATAAACTTTGGATTGATGATGACTATGTGTCGTTATCGCATGCATACCATTTATTGCAGTTAGGTTGTTCTATACCGGTAGATGCTGACGCTCCAATTGATCAGCTATACGATGCCTGCAATGCATTTAATAGCTCAAGGTTAAGTAAGGCATTCTTTGATAATGGTGCTATTCATCTGCGAATGGATTTGAGTACAAAAGGTGGTGTGGCATGCAATGCTTTATTAGCCACAACTGAGTCTTTTTACTTAGACATGTTAAGTATGGAAGAAGAGCTACAAGCATGTGGCTATTCTCAACTAGAATTAGAGATGCTATAGAACATGCCCGTAGCTATCCTTATTATTAACGCATCTTGCAGCCGTTTAGTAGCAAGCAAACATTTTTAATTAATTGGAATTTTTATGAAATTTTTACTAACTATATTTTTAATTTCTGTATCAACATCGTCATCAGCTTTGTTGTACAAGGAAGAAGCATTTAAGTGTCCTATTGGTGGGGAGGAATTTATTACAAATATACCCAGATCTTCACACCATGTTGGTGCACGAACTGATTATAAGCCATTTGGTATGCTAGAGGCGCCATGGCCACACCCTGTATGCCCAGAAAATGGATTTGTTATGTATGACGATAAGTTTTCCGTTAAGGAGATTAAAGTTATTAAACCGTATATTTTTTCCTTAGAATATCAGGGGTATAGGCTTTCAGAAACGAGGCATTTCTTACTGGCAAAGATATTCGAGTATCAACAAAGACCAATCAGTGAGATTGCAGATACGTATCTCAAAGCAAGCTGGGAAGCTGAAGGTGGCCCAAATTACAATAGGTACTTAAAGCTGGCACTTGGTGCTTTTGAGTTGAGCTTGAAGCAGGACAACACACATATTAAACCTAATTGGCATGATCAATATATGCTGGTTGAATTAAATAGATTGCTGGGTAATTTTAAAGTGGCAACAGTAGAACTTGAAAATCTAAAAGCACTCAATCAGACCGATGAGTACCGTTTAAGCAGACAAAGATTTGAACAAGATCTTATTCAAGAAAGAAACTTCAGGGCCTGGCTTTTGCCTGATGGGTATTATTAGTGTTTTTGAAATAAAAAATAATTGAAGTCTTGCGTGCTACCGTTTGGATGTGGATGAGTTTCAGACGTGGTTTTAATCAGTGTAAAGCCACCCCCTAGTAACTGTACTATTTTATCCTTATCGTATTGCACAATATCTAACTCTGAACATTGTTTAGGGCCTGTTGGCGCAAAGGTTGCTAGTAAAAAATAGCCTTGAGGTTCGAGATATTGATTGAGCTTATTAAGGTAAGTTTGCTGATCTTTTTCATCGGTTAAAAAATGAAAAACCGCACGATCATGCCATAAGTCGAACTGAGAATTAGATTGAAAATTTAGGATATTTTCATTATAGAAATTAACTCTATTAGAGTAACTTTTTAGACGTTCTTTAGTGGCTTGAATAGCGGTAGAAGACAACTCTAATAGTGATAAATGAGTGTAGCCTTCATCAAGCAAATTATCAGCCAGTATCGACACACCAGAACCGACATCAATAATATTAGCATTTTTGTCTGTATATGCCAATATCCAGTCGAACGATAGAGTGGCGTGATTCTGATGCCAGCTGACTTGAGTATGGTCCTTACTTTGGTAAACCTTATCCCAATGGCTAAGTGTGTCTGTCATTCGTTTGGTGTTTATAATGATGAGTATTTGGATTATAACGAGTTACAATGAGAATTTTGCATACAATGCTACGAGTTGGGGATTTAGACAAATCCATTGCGTTTTATACTGAAGTTTTAGGGATGAGCTTGTTGCGTCAAAAAGAATATCCCAAAGGGGAATTTACCTTAGCATTTTTGGGCTATGGCCCAGAATCAGAAAACCCGGCGCTTGAGCTTACTTACAATTGGGGTAAAGATAGTTATGAAGTGGGCACAGGTTTTGGCCATATTGCCATTAATGTCGAAGATGTCTACAAAGCCGTTGAGATGGCGAAATCAAAAGGTGCACAGGTCATACGCGAAGCAGGGCCAATGAGTGCTGGTACAACCATTGTCGGGTTTTTAAAAGACCCTGATGGATATGAGATAGAGTTACTATCTAAGAAATTCTAATCGTAGTTCTTACGACCGGATAGGGCATGAGCAATGGTGTTAATATCGGCATATTCAAGTTCGCCACCAATCGGAATGCCATGAGCAATACGGGTGATTTGAACATCAAATTGCTTTGCCATATTACTGATGTAATGAGCAGTAACCTCACCTTCAACCGTAGCGTTAGTGGCCAAGATAATTTCTTCCACTTTTAGATCACGTAGTTTTTGCTCTAGTTCATCTAAACCAAGCTCAGCAGCACCGATGCCATCAATAGGAGAGAGGTAACCACTAAGAACAAAATACTTGCCCTTGTAAACACCACTTTGTTCAATGGCATGAATATCAGTTGGGGTTTCAACAATACAAAGTTGTGATGAGTCACGCACAGTATTAGCACAAATATTGCAAATATTTTTTTCACTAAGTGTGCGGCATGATGAGCAGTGCTTAACATGCTCCATAGCATCAACCAAAGCCTTAGCCAGTTCGAATCCACCTTCTCGATCACGTTCTAATAGATGGTAAACAAAGCGTTGTGCAGTTTTGCTACCAACACCAGGTAGCGCACAAAAGGTTTTGTTTAGTTTTTCAATCATTAGAAGGGTAGGTTCATACCACCAGGCAATTTCATACCACCAGTCGCACTTTTCATTTTGGTAGCTGATTCGTCAGCGATTTGCTTGGTAGCGTCGTTAATAGCAGTAAGAATTAAATCCTCTAGCATGTCTTTATCATCCATGACACCTTCATCAATTTGAAGGTTGGTGGCTTGATGCTCACCATTAATAGTTACTTGCACTGCACCACCGGCGGCTTTGCCAGTCGCCGTTAGGTTTTTGATTTCTGCTTGAGCTTGTTGCATGTCTTCTTGCATTTTTTGGGCTTTTTGCATCATGCTAGCCATTCCGCCTTTAAACATTTCCTATCTCCTTAATACTATTGATATCAACCTTTGCGTTAAAGGTTTGTTGTAATTTTTGTACACCTTCATCTTTCATAAAGGTTTTTTGCATGGCGGCCATTTTTTCATTGTTGGCTTGTGTTTCTTTTTGTGCCAAGGTTTGCGTTGTAAGCTTGGTTAAGTTAATTTGAAGTGTAAACTTGCCAAAATTTTCTTGTAATACAGTTTGGATTGCACGTTGAATATTATCGGTCAGTAAGTTTGAAAACTGCTCATCCAGATTGAGTATTAAAGTCTGATTATCGGCACTATCAAGCAAAGTATTTTTTAGTAGCATGCGAGATGCCGTATTAAATTTGAGTGACTTAGTCAGATCTTCCCATTGTTGTTGCGAGCTAATATTAAGCGTTTCTTTCGGTGTATCTTGTTTGGTTTTCTTAAGGTTTTTTGGCTTAGACTCTACCGGCGGTTTGGCTTTAGGTGTTGTCTTGGCTTTAGGTTTTTCGGCTAATTTAGGTGTTTTTTTTTCTGCTAAAACTTCAGTTTGACTATGAAATGCCAACATTCTGAGTAGCGTCATTTCAAAGCCAATTTGTTCACTCGGCGCAAGCGGCATGTCTTTAGAGCCGTTAATTGCCATATGATAAAACAACTGTAAATCTTGATTAGAAATTTGCGTCGCCAAGGCTTTAATATCGTTAGAAATTTGCGTATTGTCAATAATCTGCGCAATCGATATTTGATGAAAAAGACTGGTAAGATCTTTAAGCGCATGGCTTAAATCTTCACCTTTATGAGATAACTCTTTAACAAAGTTAATCACGGCTTCAGCATCTTGATTAAACAAATGAGTCGCCAAGGAAAGAATATCATCATGATGTACCAGGCCAAGCATAGCCTTAATGTCTTTACTCATCACTGTGCCATTGCCATAAGAGATAGACTGGTCGAGCAAGCTTAGTGCGTCGCGCATAGAGCCATTGCCAAAATCGGCAATCTGACCTAGGGCCAACTCTTCATATTCAAGACCTTCAGCCTCCATAATAAATTTCAGCTGACCTAGGATTTCTTCATGCGTGAGTTTTTGCAAGGTAAATTGCAAACAACGAGACAAGATAGTGACCGGTAGTTTTTGTGGATCAGTGGTTGCCAGCAAAAATTTAATGTGTTCTGGCGGCTCTTCCAAGGTTTTTAGCAGTGCATTAAAACTACTTTTTGAGAGCATGTGCACTTCGTCAATCAGGTAAATCTTGTAGCGATTTTTAGTCGGCATGTACTGCGCATTTTCTAAAATAACGCGCATGTTATCCACACCTGTGTGCGAAGCAGCATCTAGTTCAATTAAGTCAACCGATTGACCTTGGTCAATTTCAATACAAGTAGGGCATTTTCCACAAGGTTTAGAGCTAACACCAGCTTCACAATTGATAGATTTGGCGAATATGCGAGCAATGGTGGTTTTGCCGACACCACGCGTACCGGTAAACAAAAAAGCATGGTGTAAGCTATCAGCATCAAGTGCGTTAATGAGTGTTTTGACTGTGTGTGTTTGACCCACCATTTCACTGAAAGTGTGAGGGCGATATTTACGGGCTAAAACTTGATAATGTTGACTCATTAAAATAGTTTACTTTAAATAAAAGTGGCAGCACCAAGAATAACATCCAACACATGAAAAAATTATTACCGTTGCTTCCTTCCGGACCTGGCGGAGTTCATAACCATTCATTGTCGGCGCACCCTTAGCACTACCAAAAACTATTTTACATTTATATCTGCTTTCTATTTAAGAATTGTTAGCTTGTTTTAAACGATCAGGTGTACCGACATCTTGCCAGTAGCCGTTATGATACTCACCACTCAGTTGGCCGTTGGCGATGGCTTCTTTAAGAATGGGGTAGAGCGGTAATTTTTGCTCAAACTCTAAGTGTGATTTGAACAAGTCTGGATGGTAAATGCCAATACCTGAAAAAGTGTAAGACTGACCATGAACATTGGTAACTTGATGGTTGTTCACCAATGAGAAATCACCATTTGGATTGTGAGGTGGATTGTCAATCAGCACCAAATGTGCAAGTGACCCAATCGGTAGCGTGAGTTTGGATAAATCATAATCGCACAACACATCGGAGTTAATCACAACAAAGGGTTTGTCACCTAAGAGTGGCAGGGCTTTGATAATACCGCCAGCCGTTTCTAATGCACCCGCCGATTCATCGCTATAATTAATACGAACCCCAAACTTAGAGCCATCACCTAGATGTGTAATTAGTTGCTCGCCTAAATACGAAGTGTTGATGACGATATTGGTGATTTTAGCTTGCTTAAGCGCGTTGATTGAATGCTCTATAAGTGTGGTGTTTTTAACCTTGATTAAAGGTTTTGGTGTATTTGCCGTGAGTGGCATCATGCGCTGGCCACGACCTGCGGCTAGAATCATGGCGTGGGTTTGGTGGTTGGCTAATTCAAGAATATTACTGAGTGACTTTAGTTCTGGGTATTTATTAGCAATAGCAAGCACATATTTAGCCACTAGCGGGATATCTGCTAGATACTGGTGTTTGCCATCACGAAGTGACAAGCGTTTAAATATGCCTAATACTTTAAGGTGGCGTTGCAAGCCCATGAGATCAAATTGTTTTTCAAATTTGGCAAAAGGGTTTTGGATATTAGCTTGCTCATAAAAATAGACAAGCAAGACTTGCACCTCGGTTGGTTTGAGCTCAAAGTAGGCGTCTTTAAGCAGTGAAACTAAATCGTAAGTATTGGATCCAACTACTGCATCTTGAAAGTCAATGACGCCCAATTCGTTATTATCTAATAGCATTAAGTTGCGTGAATGGTAATCACGATGGACAAAGACTTGATCAGTGTTTAGTGCGTTATCACTTAATAAAGCAAAAATTGTTTGTAATTGAGTGTGGTGCTCGCTACTGAGTACTGGCAAATACCAATCAATCAGTAGTTGCATTTCTGTTGTTAATAATGCAGCATCATAGTTAGGAATATTGACAGCTTCAATTTCTAGTGATTGAATATTAATGAGAACATCAATGGCATTTTTGTAATGCTGAAGTTCAAAGTTTTTTTGTTGGGCGTTTAAAAAGGTTTGATTGCCTAAATCTTCTAGCAGTAAAAAGCCCAGTTCTAAATTAGTTTCGATAATTTTTGGGGCATGAACACCACCCGTAATTAGATGCTTGGCGATACGAATAAAGGGCTCGCAGTTTTCTTTTGAAGGCGGTGCATCCATAGCAATAAAGCAAGTATTATCACGCTCAATTCTAAAATAACGACGAAAGCTGGCATCATCGCTGGCTGTGGTGATAACAAAATTTTCATCACCAAAAAAAGTCTCTAGCCAATCAGTGAGTAAGTCTAGGCGTTGATCAGTCATTTTTGAGTTGTTGGTAATAATCAAATACACATGACCAGGCTGGGTGAATAACGCCTTGGTTAATGGGTTGATCATCTAGCAAAGTGATGGGCATAATCTCGCGTGTTGAACTTGAGATCCACAATCCGTCAGCCTGTTGAATATCATCTAATGAAAATGGCGTTTCTTGTACATTGAGCTTGCAAGCTTTGGCACTACTGATGACTAAATCACGGGTGATACCTGAAAGAATATTAGGGCCAGTAGGGTGTGTGAATAAGGTGTTATCTTTTAGCATAAACACATTAGAAGTGGCACCTTCGGTAATCTGATGATTGCGAGATAAAATCATCTCTTCAACTTGATGTTGTTTGGCTTCTTGTGCGTAGAGAATATTGGCTAATAATGAGGTGGCTTTGATATCGCATCGATGCCAACGAATGTCTTCTCGGGTCATGGCAGAAAAACCATTTTCTAATTGAGATTTCGTTTTAGCGATGAGTGGGCTGGTTTCGATATACACGGTTGGTGTCAAAGTATCAAAGTTGTGTTTACGTTGGGTATCAGCACCACGGGTAATTTGCAGATAAAGTGATTGATCTAATGCAGACGAAAGGCCACTTAGCTTGGTTAGAATGGATTGCCATTCATCATGAGAATAAGGATTGGTGATTTGTATTGAATCAAGGCTATTTTGCAGGCGATCTAAATGCTCGGTTAGGCGGAATATTTTGCCCTGATAAACAGGGATGACTTCATAGACGCCATCACCAAATAAAAAGCCTCTATCCATAACGGAAATAGAGGCTTTGTTTTTTGCAATAAAATTGCCGTTAAGATAGACCATTAAAGCCCTAGTAGGGATAATATCCAGTTCCAAATTTGACTAAAGAATCCAGCTTCCGGCGCATCTTCAAGTGCAACAAGTGGCAGTTTTGCAAGGTTTTTACCTTCAAATTTAATGACTAAATGGCCGATACTATCCCCTTTTTTGATGGGTGCAGAGAGTCCGGCGTTTAACTCAATCGCTTGTTGAGATAATTTGTATTGACCACGCGCTAGCGTGATTGCTTTTGAGTTTTGAAGACCGACTTTTATTTCGTCTTTGGTAGAGTTGCTGATTGGTACACTCTTGGTGATAGCGCCAATATTTTTAGTCTCGAAAAAACGAAAGCCATAGTCAAGAATTTTTTGTGTTTGTGCGGTACGTGCTTCAACACTAGTTGAACCTAATACCACAGAGATTAGGCGCATATCCATGCGATTAGCGCTTGCGACTAAGTTATAGCCTGCTTTTTTGGTAAAGCCAGTTTTTAGGCCATCAACTGTTTTGTCACTCCATAAGAGTTTGTTACGATTGCGTTGTTTAATATCATGGTAAGTGAACTCTTTTTCGCTGTACCAAGGATAGAATTCTGGGAAATCTTTAATGGTGGCGGAAGCTAATTTAGCCATGTCAAACGCTGTGGTGTGCTGATCTTTATAGTCGAGACCAGAGGCATTTTCAAAGCGAGTGTTATCCATGCCAAGCCCTTGCGCGTATTTATTCATGTAAGCGGTAAAAGTACCTTCTGTACCAGCAATGTGCTCTGCTAGAGCAACGGCAGCATCATTACCTGATTGGATAATCATGCCTTTAAGTAAAATCTTAAGTTTGATGGTTTTTCCCACTTCAACAAAACTTTTTGAACCCATGGTTTTCCAGGCTTTTTCACTAATTTTTACATCATCTTCTAAGCTTGCTCTGCCATCTTGAATGAGTTGGAAAACCACATAAGCTGTCATTAACTTGGTTAAGCTGGCTGGTGCACGCTTTTCATGGGGCTTGTTTGAGGCAATAATAGCACCCGAGTTATAGTCAAGTACAGCGTATGAGGCTGCATTGATGGAAGGTTGTTTTGGGGTGATAAAAATAGCGGCTTGAAGGTTAAGCGAAGTGATGCTAATTGCGACAATAAATAAGGTTGATATTTTCTTTATAAGTAATTGATATTTCATATATTTTTAGTGATTATTTTGATTGAATTGTTGTTTTATTTTTTCTGATAATTGATAAGCAGCCATGGCATATCTGTTATCGTGATTATAACGGGTTAGCACATAGAAATTCCAAAAAGTGAGCCAGGTTTCGTCAATTTTTTGTTGCGGCAAGCGAATGAAGGCGAGTTTGGTTTTATTAGGAATGTCTGGGTCAATACTCAAACCTTTGTTGCGCCAATATTGCGTATTTTTCTTGGGCTTGTTGGTAGAGCGTTTGGCGTATTTTAAATGCGTACTTGATAATGAAATAGGACGTGCGATCTCGCCAAAGTCGTGCCATTGGTGTTTGTCAAAATAATTGGCAATGGAGCCGATGGCATCAATTGGATCTGAAAATAAATCAATTTTTCCGTCTTGATTAAAATCAACCGCGTAATGACGGTACGAGCTAGCAATAAATTGTGGATAGCCCATTGCACCCGCATATGAGCCCTTAATAGCGAGTACTGGTATGGCGTTTTCACGCGACATAAGCAAGAAAGATTCAAGCTCTTTTTTGTAAAAATTACGTCGTCGGTAATTACCAAAGGCGCGTTTCACCAAAGTTTCAAACGTAGGGTGTGTGCCTTTATTATGACCATAACTGGTTTCTATGCCAAGAATAGCAACCATAATTTCGATTGGTACGTTATAAGTGGTTTCAGCTCGCTTTAAAGTATCGAGATTGTCATTCCAAAATTTCACCCCGTTTTGAATGCGCGTTTCGGTGAGAAACAAGCTTTTGTATTTATCCCAAGCCATTGGCTTACTTTTTGGTTTTTTCTTTTTCTTGATTTTTTCCTTGGATTTATCCGCTATCGTTAATTCGATTTTGGAAAAAATAAGCATTAATTCGTTTTTATTAAAACGGTGTTCTTTCACCATTTTATTGATAAAGTTTTGAGTGGATTTAAACTGTGTGGCAGGTAATGTTTTAGCCGATATGGTTGATGAGAGTAACAGTAGTGATAAGGCTAATAATCGTAACATTTTTTACAGCTGGGAAAGATAACTTGGTGTTTTGTGTTTTCGGATAGACATAATAATACCAAAGCCACTCATTAGAGTAATGAGTGAAGATCCACCATAGCTGATTAAAGGCAGGGGTACGCCAACCACAGGTAGTAAGCCCGACACCATGCCGATATTAACAAAAATATAAGTAAAGAAAATTAGAGTTAGACTGGCACCAAGTAATTTAGAAAAAGTATCTTCTGATTCAAAAGAAATAATAAAACAGCGATAAATAATAAGACCATAAATAGACAAAAGTAGTAGCACGCCTAAGAAGCCTAATTCTTCAGCAATCACAGCAAAGATGAAGTCGGTAGTGTGCTCAGGTAAAAAGTTAAGTTGAGATTGCGAACCTTGTTCGATACCCTTGCCTAACAAGCCACCAGAACCAATAGCGATTTTAGATTGTAAAATATGATAACCTGCACCGAGCGGATCAGAGCTTGGGTCAATTAGCGTGAGAATGCGTTTTTTTTGATAAGCCATTAGTAGGTAGTTCCAAGCGATATAACCACCACTACCAATTAAGGTACTTATCAAACCAAAATTTAGCCAATTATTGTATTTAATTAATTGAATACGAACACCTGAGAAAAATAACACATAAACACCACTAGCACCAATGAGCAATGAAGTGCCTAAATCGGGCTGTTTGGCAATTAGCAAAACAATGGCAATAATAGCGATAATAGAAATCAATATAGGCAGTGGTTTGGGTGGTAGGGTTTTTTCACTAAGGATGGATGCGATAGCAATCGGCACAATGACTTTCATTAATTCAGAAGGCTGAAAACGTACAAACCCTAAATCGAGCCAGCGCTGGGCACCACCACTACTAGAGCCAAATAGTAGCACAAGGGTTAATAAAAAAATACCAAACAACATAAGATAGGGCGAATAACGACGGAAAAGGTAAGGCGGTATTTGTGCAATCACCAGCATCACGCCAAAGGCCAGTGTGAAGTGTGTAATCTGTTTATAAAGCAAGGTTGTTGAGTTAGCAGAAGCACTATAAAGCACAATTAAGCCAAATGAACTAATGACAATCAATAGTAAGAATAGCGGCGTATCCATTTTAAAGTAATGCCAAAAATGACGAATTTTTCCAAATAGCGTGCGTGTCATAACAGTAGTAATCCAACGCGTCGAATGTCAGATAATAATAAGTTAAAACTTCGGCAAGCAGACTCACTATTCATACATTCGACGCCAATACCCATTTGTTGAATGGCTATTTGTTGTTTAGGGCGTAAGAACTGAGTCATACTTCCTGTGCCAATGATGAGTATATCAATATCATCTTGAGAGCTTAGCGGAAAAAGTGAAATTTTATCTAAGTTATCTAAATTGGTTATTTTGGTTTCTGTGAAATATTTGGGTGAGATAAAACAAGGGGTCTTTAGTGTGGCATGTGCCAATTTAATTTGGGAATCTTCAACAGAAATAATAGAATTTTGTTCAGATTCTTGTTGGTTGAATTCCATACTACTATTGAGGTTGTTTGAAGGTTTAAAAATACATTATAACCGTGTAAAATTAT
>OFBD01000015.1_pt1 | contig 16625 bp, 17 predicted proteins | sample 1520461 | NCBI WGS metagenome assembly OFBD01 (sample SAMEA3696448, study PRJEB22514) | metagenome | biome: water; feature: marine; material: hydrothermal vent | place: Pacific Ocean | collected 2014-08-15 | depth 1539 m | reverse complement strand
CGCCACGATCGCGTCCACCGGGCTGGCGAACTCCGCGATCACGGAATCCCCGGCACTGCCGAAGACGCGCCCGTGGTAGGTTTCAATGGACTCGTCAGTGATGGCACGACAGGCCTTGAGGTTGTGTAGCGTGCGGTCCTCAGTCTCGCCCATCATCCTGCTGAATCCGACTACGTCTGCAGCGAGGATAGCGGCTAGTTTTCTTCGGGGTTTCGATTCACTCATGGTTCTTCAAACTTAAAAAACAGGAGTAATAATATTACAGCTCCGACAACTGGAGAGTATACATCGGTTTGAATGATCTTAAAACACAAAAAACATTTCAGAGTCTATCATTGCAGCGAAGAATTTGCTCGTGGAAAAAGTCATAGTTGAAAGATACTCAAATTAGCTTGTTATCCCCACAATTCCGGTGATGGTGGGTGAACAATACTGCCGTCATATTTAAGCGGAAAAGGTCTGTCTTCATAAAGATAAAGCGGTGCATCAAGGTCAACAATTTTTGCACGCTGTGCAATAATAAATGCTGGTGCGATTCCCAGTGAAGTTGTGGACATACAGCCCACCATTGTCCTAAAGCCCTTATTTTCAGCCGCGGTCTGCAAACTCAGCGCTTCGGTGAGTCCTCCGGTTTTATCCAGTTTAATATTAACGAATTCATAGAGTCCCACTAAACGATCAAGGTCAGCGGTGTCGTGACAGGATTCATCGGCACAGACCGGAATGGGATGGTCCAGTGTTTTCAAAACACTGTCGTTATCTGCGGGAAAAGGCTGTTCAATCATTTCTACTCCAAGCTGCTTTAATTCTGGAACATAACGATTAAAATGTTCCGGAGTCCAAGCCTCATTCGCATCAACCACCAAACGTGTTTCCGGAGCATTTTTTCTGATTGCTTCCAGTCGTTCCAAGTCGCCTTCGCCGGTGAGTTTTATTTTTAAAATTGGTCTTTGGGCATTTTTCAGCGCGACGTCACCCATTTTTTCCGGGGTATCTACACCGAGCGAATACACAGTCGTTACGTTTTCTGGTTTCGAAAGAGTTTCCTTTCCCAAATGCAGAAAAATTTCCGGCAGTTCCCAGACCCTTTTTCCGGCAAGTTTTGCTTCCAAATCCCAGAGTGCGCAATCCACTGCATTCCTGGCCGCGCCTTTTGGCATAGTTTGCTGCAGTTCTGTGCGGCTTAAACCGTTTTCCAGTTGGCTTCGAATATTTTCAATCAGCATTTCTGACTGAGAGACAGACTCTTGGTAGTGTTCAGTCGGAGTGGCTTCACCCCATCCTCTGCAGCCGTTTTGTTCCAATTCAACGACAACTGCATCGAAATTATCGTCACTTCCTCTTGAAATTGCAAAAGGTTCCTCACTCCAGTTTTCAGTTTTGACGGTAAGTTTTCGGCTAGACATAGAATATTTTTTGTTCTTTAAAAGTTGATGTTAATATATATCTTCCGGATCTTCCTGAGGACGTGCGCGCCAACGACGGTGCATCCAGAAATATTGTTCAGGATATTTTCGGATCACATTTTCGAAAGCAGAAGTGATTTTTTGGGTTATTGCCAGCGTATCTTTTTCCTGTTCTCCAGAAAGATCAAAAGTAATGCGCTGAAATGATATTTCTAAATGATCACCGACATAAGGGCATGTTACTAGTACAACCGGACTTTTCCGCAACAAATGAAAGGCGGCTGTTCCTTTGCTGGAGGAAGCAAGTTTTTCAAAAAAGTTTACAAAAAGATCAGATTTATTGTCGTTTTGATCGATCAGCATTGCAATGATTTTATTGGCCGCAAGTGCTCTCCCCATTTGTAGGGTGGCTCTTTTACCTTTATCAATAGTTTCAACTCCAAAATTGGCACGTGCAGTATTTTGAAGTTCGTTGGTAAGCGGATTGGTTTGCCGACCGACATACATGGTAACGGGGTACCCCAGTTCTGCCAGGGCCGGTGGAATCATTTCCCAATTGCCAAAGTGTCCGCTGATCAGAAGCACGCCCTTTTTTTCTGATAAAGCTTGATCCAGTATTTCCAGATTATGACATTTTGCGATTTCTGAGGTACGACCTTTCCAAGCATCCATGTGCAAAACGTCCATACAAAAACGGGCAAACCATCGGTAGTTTGCACGTGCAATTTGTTTCCGTTCTACAGTTGAGAATTTTGGAAAAGCGAGCTCCAGATTGATTGCGACTATACTCCTGTAAATACGTAAACCATGATAAAGTAAGCCATCAAGCAGTATTGTACCACGCCGCCGCGTTTTTTTTGATGCACCTTTGCCCCAACGTTTTAAGCTGTTGAAAAGGGTAAATTCAAGGCGGTGGCGAAATTTGAATGTTTCTGGTGTAAGTTTGCTGTTGCTATCAGACATTTTCAGATTGAGAGATTTCGTGAATCTTTAACAAAACAATAACAGATTCAGCCCAACTTGAAAACCAGAATACTCTTTTTCAATCCTGTATGTAATGCTTCTTAAACTAATGCAGAAAGCAGTCTGGACTCGATATTTTGATACAAGTGTGTCATTTTATATCTAAGGTTTGTCACTATTTCAAGCAGAAATATAATAATTTATTATGACTTTCGATTGTCTGCTCATCGAAAACTGTCAATCAGTCAGAAGAGTTGCGAACTATTAAACAATTGGAAAATCATCATGTCCTCACTGGATGGTAATATTAATATTTGTATAATAATACATGAAGAAAACAACACCTGATCCCAGCCTTATCCGGAACTTCTCAATTATTGCTCATATCGATCACGGAAAATCCACCTTGGCTGACTGTTTAATGAAAGAGACAGGTGCAGTTTCAGAACGTGAAGCGCAAGAGCAACTGCTGGATAACATGGATATTGAGCGTGAGCGCGGGATTACAGTAAAGTCGCAGAGTGTGCGCTTGAATTACCTGGCAGAAGACGGAAAAGAATATGTCCTGAACCTGATTGATACTCCCGGACATGTTGATTTTACTTATGAAGTCTCCCGGTCTTTGGCAGCATGTGAAGGAGCATTACTGGTTGTTGATGCAGCACAGGGCGTGGAGGCGCAGACCTTGGCCAATGTTTATATGGCCATTGAAAACGATTTGGAGGTGCTGCCAGTTTTGAACAAAATTGATCTGCCTACAGCAGAACCGGAAAGAGTTTGTCAAGAAGTTGAAGAGCTTATAGGCTTGGATACCAGCATTGCTGTCAGAGTAAGTGCTAAACAGGGAATTGGCATTCAGGAAGTCCTCCAGCAGGTAGTGGATTTTGTGCCGCCTCCAGCAGGCAATCCAGACGCGCCATTGAGGGCATTGATTTTCGATTCATGGTTTGATTCCTATCTTGGAATTGTCATAATGATCCGGATTATAGATGGTAAAGTGCGGGTTGGTGATAAAATTCGCTTTATGGCAACTGCTAAAGAGTTTGAGGTAGTTCAGCTGGGAGTATTTACTCCTTTTCGTGAGGAGTGCTCTGAACTTGGGTTGGGGGAAGTCGGTTTTTTAAGTGCCTCCATCAAGACGATTGGACACACGAGAATTGGAGATACTGTCACAACTGCAGAAAATCCCAGTCAGGAAGCGCTTGCTGGTTATGCAGAAGCAAAGCCGATGGTGTTTAGCGGTATCTTTCCGGTGGAAGGAGAACAATATGAAGAACTTAAAGAAGCTTTGCGTAAACTGGCTCTGAATGATTCTTCATTGAGTTATGAATTAGAAACTTCTGCGGCACTTGGTTTCGGTTTTCGCTGCGGTTTTCTGGGACTGCTGCATATGGAGATTACCCAAGAACGTCTGGAACGGGAATTTGATTTGGAACTTATCACCACTGCTCCAAGTGTTGTTTATCAGGTTCATCTCAAAAAAGGTGGAGTTATCCGGGTGGATAATCCATCTAAATTGCCGTCACCAGTTGAGATTGAATTTATCGAAGAACCGTATATTCGAGGGCGCGTCCTGACTCCGGAGGATTATGTAGGCGGAATTATGAAACTTGCCCAGGATCGGCGCGGTGTGCAGACCAACATGGAGTATCCTTCACCAAATCGAGTGATGCTTGAATACGAACTTCCTTTAAATGAAATTGTCCTGGATTTTTATGACCAGCTAAAATCTATCTCAAAGGGTTATGCTTCTTTTGATTATGAATTGATTGAATTTCGCAGAGGTTCATTAGTTAAATTAGATATTTTGCTGAATGGTGAAATAGTTGATGCTTTGTCATTAATCGTACCTCGAGATAAGGCCCCCTACCGTGGACGTGCATTGGCAAAAAAAATAAAAGAGTTTATTCCAAAACAAATGTATGAAGTTGCAATACAGGCAGCAATAGGTGCAAAAATAATTGCACGTGAAACTCAGGGTGCGATGCGCAAAGATGTAACTGCAAAATGTTATGGTGGTGATATTACCCGCAAGAGGAAACTACTGGAAAAACAAAAGGCCGGGAAAAAACGAATGAAGCGGGTAGGTTCAGTAGAAGTTCCACAGGAAGCATTTATGGCAGTTTTGAAAATTGATCGATAATCAAATTTAATTATGTACAATAATATAATATGAGTCAAATTCGCCTCACTTCCAACCTTTCAACAAACAACGAACAAGCATCAATTGATCCTCAAAAGGTTGCTTTTGCTGAGTCAGATATCCGCAGCAAATTGCTACGTTTGGACCAGGCATTATATGTTGTACAAAATGGAGAGGCTGTTGGTGTTTGCCTTGCTGAAGACCTGAAAGACTCTGTAGCCGGCACTTCGATGTCACTTTTATCACATGTGGAACCTCTGCATGTGGGGCAGTTGGGTGACCCGGAATTTATGCGGGCTTACGGTATTAACATGGCGTACATGACTGGAGCGATGGCTAATGGTATTGCTTCAGAGGAGCTGGTAATTGCCTCCGGAAAAGTAGGATTACTAAGCAGTTTTGGAGCTGCAGGCCTGGTGCCGCCCCGTATTGAAGAAGCAATCAACAAAATTCAGCAGGCTTTACCAAATGGGCCATATGCCTTCAATCTTATCCATAGTCCCAGCGAAGATGCAATAGAACGCGGAGCAGTTGATTTATTTTTAAAGCATGGCGTGACAACAGTAGAGGCTTCGGCATTTCTCGGGCTGACACCAAATATTGTGCGTTACCGGGCTGCTGGTTTATGTCTCAATGCACAAAATCAGGTTGAGATTGGAAACAGGGTTATTGCTAAAATATCACGGACAGAAGTTGCTTCAAAATTTATGATGCCTGCACCGGCAACAATTCTTCAACAATTACTTTCAGAGGGAAGTATCACGGAAGAACAGGCTCGTCTTGCAGCAAATATTCCCATGGCAGACGACATCACTGTTGAAGCTGATTCTGGAGGACATACAGATAACCGTCCGCTGATTTTACTTCTTCCGACAATTTTAGCATTGCGAGAACAAATACAGGCAAAATTTGGTTATAACCAGCCAATTCGCGTAGGAGCTGCGGGTGGAATTGGAAATCCGGCTTCTGCCCTGGCCGCCTTTATGATGGGTGCAGCTTATGTAGTGACTGGTTCAGTCAACCAGTCCTGTGTGGAAGCTGCCGCCTCCGCGCACAGTAAAAGCCTTTTAGCCCAGGCAGAAATGACAGATGTAATAATGGCTCCGGCAGCGGATATGTTTGAAATGGGTGTGGAATTACAGGTACTTAAGCGTGGTACCATGTTTCCAATGAGAGCAAAAAAACTGTATGAACTATATAAAAACTATGAAAGCATCGAAGCAATTCCGCAAGAAGAGCTGGAAAAACTGGAGCAGCAGGTATTCCGGAGTTCAATTGATGAAATCTGGCGGCAAACGGAGGAACATTTCAATGCCAGAGATCCTCATCAAATTGAACGTGTGAAGGATAACCCTAAGCGTAAAATGGCCCTGATTTTTCGTTGGTATCTTGGTTTGTCTTCTCGCTGGTCAAACTTTGGTGAGCAGGGACGAGAGTCTGATTACCAAATTTGGGCCGGTCCGGCAATGGGTGCATTCAATTATTGGGTTAAGGGCTCATATTTGGAAGAAGTATCTAACCGGAAAACGGTGGAAGTGGCCTGGCACATTATGACTGGTGCAGCATATTTGTATCGTCTGCGTCTTTTACAAATTCAGGGAATATGGCTCCCACCTGCCTGCGAAATGTATGTACCTCAGCCTTTTTCTGTTTGAAACTAACCGACTAAAAGTACAAGTTTACCGGAAAGCTTTGCAGAGGCCCGACGCTTTTCATGTCTTGTGTTCTTTATCGGAGGCATGATAGATTTTAATAACCGTTTTAGCGGTTATTTCTTCCCAATTAGAATGAAAAATAGAGGAGGTGTGAGTATCAAAATTGCTGTTATGACCATGAAGGGTGGGCAGGCCAAGACCACTCTTGCAATCAATTTAGCCTCTCGTATTGCCAAAGCCAGACGTGAAGTACTCTTGATTGATTCAGATATTCAGGCAAATGTCACCACCACTTTCAAACGTGACCACCATTGTAATCTGGCTAATGTAATCTTGGGAAGAGTCAGTAACTTTGAGTTTATCGAGCTGGAACGGCACCTGTCATTTTTTCCATCTGGGGGGGAGGCAATGGTGGAGGCCTCAAGTTATCTAAGTCAAACCCGTTTCAAAGATGCACTCTTCAAAAACCTGCTGTCATCAATCAATCATAAAATAGTGATCATAGATACGGCACCCAGTTGGAGTGACGTCAGCCGCAATATTTTGATGTATGTTGATTATGTAATTGTACCGGTAGTAACAGATTATCTTGGGTTTAGTGGTTGTGACCAAATCATGTCCTATATTGATGAATTCAAGGAAAGCAAGCTGGGTCAATGCAAAGCAGAAGTACTTGGAATTGCAATTACCCGCTCTCAACCAAGGACAAACCTTTCGCAAACAATAACTGAAGGACTTCGGGAAAGGTGGTCGAATTTGCTGTTTAAACGGGTGATTGAAGAATCTGTTTCCATTCAGGAAGCACCTGCATTTCAGCAAAATATTTTTGATTACAGGAAGGGTCGCACCCGCGGAGCAGAAATGTACGACCAGCTTTGCAAGGAAATAATGCGTCGGATCATCGAGAGACAGAAGGATTCTCTGTGATTATTGACTTTCTACAAGTTCATCTGCTTTAATTTTCTATTGGATATTCTATAAGATTATTCCTGCGGTCTTGATGAACGTAAATCAGGTTAAAACCAGGCCTTCTGATTCTAAATTATCATGTCAAAAGCACTAAAAATTAATTTAAATTCACAACGTGAAATTCGACAGGAAGGTGCACAGGATCCTAAATCGATTCCGGCAAGTTCAACTCTGCCGGTTGGACGGATCAAAACCGATTTTTTCCTTCCGGAGTTAAACTTGGACACTGTAGAGGATTCTACCGAAAAAAGTTCTCCTCAGGTGCAGAAGGTGGTAAGCCGGATAAATAAATTTATTGAAAATATTGCTGATGATTATTTTTTACTTGGGCTGCATTTAATTTCGCTGCATTCTCTGCTCAAGGAATCTAAACTCAATACAGAGCAAATAAGATCCTGGTATGCAGAAAATATTAATATGCCCTACTCTTCTGCTATGCAGTGCCGAAAGGTGGCAGATGTTTATTCAGCAAATCCGGAACAGATCGGACGGTACACTGCTTCCGGAGCATATCTTTTGAGCAGTTGTAAAACTCCGGAAGAACGTGAAGAGATTTGGCAGGAAGCGCGAGGAGAAAAGTCTGCGCCGAGTATCAGAGAACTGCGGGAGACACTGAAGCGGGTACGTGAAAGACAGGCCCTGGAGCAGCTGGAGCTGGAAGATGTAAATACTGAAAGAGAAAATTCAGTGAATAAATTCCGGATGACTCCAGACAAAATTCATGAGTCTCTGCAAACAATTTCGCATTACTGTGATAGTTTTGTTGCTTGCGAAAAACCTGTGGAACAGGCTGAAATGCGTGAAGTTCTGCTGGACTCTCTGCGGATCTTGCTAAAAGATTTGGAGGAAACAGTTTAGTCCTCTGCACGAATTTTGGAAATATTATCCAAAAGTATTACTGAAGCGAAACCGACTCCCATCAGCAGAATTGAGATCCATAATTCCGTATTGACTAACGGCCAGACGTTTTCTTCCCGGAGAACATGTTCTTTACCCCGGATTATTTGACTTTCCAAAGTAATTTTCCAGGGCCAGACTTTCCGCATTGCACCAATCATGAAGCCGGTGAGGAGGGCTAATGTGAAATCATGCCAGCGCTCAAGTCCGTAGCGTAAAAAACGTGAAAATCCTAAAATTCCGATTATGCATCCGGCAATGAAAATGAGGATAATTCCCAGATTGTCCTGGGCGAACGGATTCCTTAAAGCTGCTGTGATAAAAACATATTTTCCTAAAATCAGCAGAATGAATGAACCACTCAATCCCGGAAGAATCATGGCACAAATTGCAATCATTCCGCTGAAAAAAATATACCATGGTTCTTCCGGAGTATGCAGTGGAATCAGCCCGGTAATTCCGTAGGCCAGCAGAGTCCCTAAAGCTAAGGCAGGGAAACTGGTAACACGATTATTGATAGAATGGCCTACCACCAAAATTGAAGCAGTGATCAAACCAAAAAAGATGGACCACGTAGGTACCGGATGTTCTGTCAGCAGGTAGTGCATCAGGTGTGCAGTACTGATTAAGGCAACCGCAATTCCTGAAACCAGTGTGATCAGGAAACGCAGATGGAGTTCTGCCAATGCTTCTTTGAAACGCAGTCGGAGTGCTTGCCGGAATAATTTGCCATTAATTGAGGAAATTGCTGTCAGTAGGCTGTGATAAATACCAGTTATAAATGCAATAGTTCCTCCGGAAACTCCCGGAACAATATCAGCAGTACCCATTCCCAAACCTTTAATAAACAAATTTAGATGTTCTGCAACAGTTACGGGGCCGGGAGAGGCCATCCATGATTCAGTCCACGTAGTTGGTCTGGTTATAGTTGAGGGATCGTTTTCTTTTGAAATTTCTTTGGAATCGGGAGGCATGAGGTGATTAATATTTTACTTAGACAAGATAATGCTTTTTACTGTCTGTAACGTAAAAATGATGCTGGTATGCTTCATCAAGTATTTTCCAGAACTCCTGGTCAAACTCTGAATCCTCGAGTTTTTTTCTTAAACCCTGACAAAAATGAGTCAACTGCCGGGAAGATTGAGCACATTCTCGTAAAAATTGATTTGCGAAAACCTGAAGTTCCCAGGGGAATTCTGATTCACTCAAATCTAACAGAGGAGCGTCTTTTTCATGTTGTTCAAAAAGTTTCGTTGCAAGCTGATCTACCAGATAAAAAAAGTCCTTACCAAGTACATCAAGCGCTCTTCCTTCCTCTGGTCCGAGTCTCTGGATTAAATTTTCCTGAAAACTCCTTAGGACCGGTCTTGTAATTGTTTTGTCTTCCAGCATTACTTTTTTAACCTAGTAGTAACAGAATTCGTGAGCCATTAATTCTAGTAAGATACTGATATTATTGACTACGGTATGTCATCTCGACCAAAGGGAGAGATTTGATAAAGTACCGATATCCTATAAGATCCCTCACATACGTTTGGGATGACACGATAAAACTCACGACTGTCGGGTAACAGAATGAGATTTGTAAAAGGCATTTAGATACATCCTGCAAGAATTATGACAGCATGAATTCTTTTATTGGAAGATGAATTATTGACCGGGGAAAGCCGGGCTTTTGCACAAAATATAGTGCACCGGAATGGGAAATATTAATTTTTTACACTTGAAGGAAACTGACTTTTGAACCTTGAATACTGTGGCGGGACTACAGAGGAGAATATAGTTATTAAAAAAGATCAGAAGAAATTCCGGAAAGCATTGGCAACTAAGATTCAGAGTTCATGATCATTAATCAAAACCTTAATCAAGACTTCGTAGCTTAAAGAAACTGTGCTACTTTTTGACGTACAATTGAGCGTTTCAGTTTGCTTTCATATTTATTCTGCCGACTTTCCTCTTCCTCCCAACTTGAAGTTGTAGGAGCACCTGAGATCAGAATGTCCTTTGCTTTTTTTTCTGCATCTTTTGCACGCTCTATGTCAATTTCATCTGCAGTTTCAGCTAATTCTGCCAGGACTCTCACACTGTTTCCTTCAACCTGTGCATAGCCCCAGTGAACAGCAATGGCCAGTGTCTTTCCGCTGCTGTTTTTATAGGACATTATTCCGGTATCCAGCGTGGTCAGCAGAGGAATGTGTTCTGGCAGGGTACCAAGCTCACCCTTAATACCAGGCAGGGTCACTGAATCTACATCCTCAACCAGGACTGTACGATGAGGTGTTACTACTTCAAGACTGAGTTGATTGGCCATCAGTTGTCATTGCTTCTGAGCTCATTAATTTTTTCTGTTGATGAATAACCGTCTTTATACCATCTGTCACCTTTTTAGCTTTTTCCTGCACTTGCTCAATTCCACCAACCATGTAGAAAGCCTGTTCTGGAAGTTCATCATGTTTTCCTTCAAGAATTTCCTTGAATCCCCGGATTGTGTCTTTTATGTCCACATACTCTCCAGCGGTTCCGGTAAATGTTTCTGCAACAAAGAAAGGCTGCGATAAAAATCTTTGTACTTTTCGGGCACGACTGACAACTGCTTTGTCTTCTTCAGATAATTCATCCATGCCGAGAATTGCAATAATGTCCTGCAAATCTTTGTAGCGCTGAAGCAATATTTGCACTTCGTGTGCAACTTTATAGTGCTCTTCGCCAACAATATCCGCTGCAAGAATCCGTGAAGTAGAATCAAGAGGATCAACTGCAGGGTAAATTCCAAGTTCAGTAATCGCACGGCTTAAAACCACGGTTGCGTCCAGATGCGAAAATGTCGTTGCAGGTGCAGGGTCAGTCAAGTCATCTGCAGGAACATAAACTGCCTGTACAGAAGTAATAGAACCTTTACTGGTTGACGTAATCCGCTCCTGCAAATTCCCCATTTCTGTGGAAAGAGTAGGCTGGTAACCCACTGCAGAAGGAATACGACCAAGCAATGCGGAAACTTCTGAACCTGCCTGTGTAAAGCGGAAAATATTGTCGATGAACATTAACACATCTACAGCTTCTTCATCACGGAAATATTCTGCAACAGTCAAACCTGTCAATCCTACACGTGCACGTGCACCGGGAGGTTCATTCATTTGTCCGTAAACAAGGCTGGTTTTGTCCAGCACACCGGATTCTTTCATTTCGTTCCAGAGATCATTACCCTCTCGTGTACGTTCACCAACTCCGGCAAAAACAGAGAATCCACCATGCTCTGCGGCAATGTTGCGGATCAGTTCCATGATCACCACGGTTTTACCAACTCCTGCACCACCGAATAAACCGATTTTACCACCTTTGAGGAAGGGACAGAGAAGGTCCATCACTTTGACTCCAGTTACGAGCATTTGTGCTTCAGTTTTCTGTTCATCAAATGCAGGAGCATCGCGGTGAATTGACCAGCGTACATCTGTCTTAATCGGACCGGCTTCGTCTACTGGATCGCCTGTTACATTAATGATCCGTCCCAGCACTGCTTTCCCAACAGGTGTAGTAATTGTTTCACCCAAATCCTTCACGTCCATTCCACGGGAAAGACCGTCGGTTGATCCCATTGAAACAGTACGTACAGTACTTTCTCCAAGATGCTGCTGCACCTCGCAGATAATTCGTTCGCCCTCTTTTGGCTGAATTTCAAGTGCTGTGAAAATTTCAGGGAGGTCTCCGGATTCAAATGCCACGTCAACGACGGGTCCCATCACCTGGACGATCTTACCTGTGTTCATTGTTCCCTCTTTGTTTTAGTTTGGTGGATAATTATTTTCAACTTTATAAACTTTCTGCGCCGCTTATAATTTCGATCAACTCTCTTGTGATCGCCGCCTGTCTGCTTCGATTATAATGTAATTGTAATTTTTCAATCATTTCTCCGGCATTCTTGGTTGCTGCATCCATTGATGTCATACGCGCAGCATGTTCTCCGGCGATTGTATCAAGCCAGGAGACATATACCTGATTCTGAACATATTTTTTTAGCAGCGTTTCTAAAATATCTTGCGGAGATGGTTCAAAAATTATATCACGCTCATCTGTTATTTCTGCTTCAGGAGCCCTTATTGGCAAGAGTTGTTCAATAACTGGAACCTGGGCAATCACACTCACATAATGATTGTATGCAAGAATGACCTGATCTAACTCGCCGGCTTCGAAACGACTGATAAATTCACTCACAATATCACGGACAAGAACCAGCTGTTCCCCCGGAGAAGTCCCAGTATGATTAGCCAGAATGTTGTGAGCTGACCGTTTGAAAAATTCGTTTCCTTTGCGACCAAGAATCACAAACTCAGCACACTCAACTTCCTCGTCTGCTAGCTGCCGAGCTAAAGCTTTAGAGAGATTTGAGTTGAAACCTCCACATAGACCGCGGTCACTTGTAATTAAAATTACACCTGTACGTTTACCGCCGCTATTCTGGAAGAGAAGGCCAAAGCCAGTGTCCTGATCCTTACCGTCGAAACGTGTGCTGAGTGAAGAAACAACACTCTTCAGCTTATTTGCATAAGTTGTTGCTTCCCGAATGGCATTTTCTGAGCGTCTCAGTTTTGCAGCAGACACCATTTTCATGGCGCTGGTAGTTTTCTGAGTTCTTTTTACGCTGTCAATGCGTTTACGTATATCCTTTAGGCTGGCCATTCTAAATTAATACACGGTGTGTTAGGCCGAAAAAGCCTGAGTAAATTCATCCAAAGCAGACTTCAGTTCAGCTTCAGCAGAGTCATCAATTTTATTTGCCTTCTCAATTGATTTACGTAAATCAGCTTTATTGGTTTTGATAAAAGTCAGGAATTCAGACTCAAATTTACTCAGGGCACTTATCGGCTGATCATCTAAAAATCCATTGGTTGCAGAAAAAATTGAAAGAACTTGGTCCACCCAGGGCATTGGTTTGTATTGTGGTTGCTTGAGGATTTCCACCAAACGCTGCCCTCGTGCCAACTGTCGTTGGGTAGCCAGATCTAAGTCACTTCCAAACTGGGCAAAGGCTTCTTTTTCTCTGTACTGGGCCAGGTCCAGACGTAAAGTTCCGGCAACTTGTTTCATAGCCTTCACCTGGGCTGCACCACCAACACGGGAAACCGACAAACCAACGTTAATCGCAGGTCGGATTCCTGAGTTGAAAAGATCGGTGCTCAGAAAAATTTGTCCATCTGTAATTGAAATTACGTTAGTTGGAATATATGCAGAAACGTCTCCGGCCTGAGTCTCAATAATTGGCAGGGCAGTTAAAGAGCCTGCGCCACGTTCATCACTCAATTTGCAGGATCGTTCAAGTAAACGGCTGTGAAGATAAAAAACGTCACCTGGATAAGCCTCACGTCCAGGCGGTCGTCTCAGCAGCAAAGAAAGCTGACGGTAGGCAACTGCCTGCTTGGAGAGATCATCATAAACACAGAGCACGTGCTGTCCCTTATCACGGAAATATTCGCCGATGCTCACACCTGAGTATGGAGCTAAAAACTGTAATGGAGCAGGTTCTGAAGCTGTGGATGAAACAACAATTGTGTGTTCCATAGCTCCTTCGTTTTCCAGTCTTTGAACAATCTGAGCCATTGTAGATCGTTTTTGACCAATTCCTACATAGATGCAGACTACATCACCGCCTTTTTGATTAATGATGGTGTCAATGGCAATTGCTGTTTTTCCAGTCTGTCTGTCGCCAATAATTAATTCCCGCTGACCACGACCGATTGGAACCATTGAGTCAATGGCTTTCAGTCCGGTTTGCATTGGTTCATGCACAGATTTTCTGTCAACAATGCCTGGAGCAATTGTTTCAATCAAACGTGTTTCTTTAGTAGCAATTGGACCTTTACCGTCAATAGGCTTTCCAAGAGGATCGACAACTCTTCCCAGCAGTCCTTCACCAACAGGAATTTCTGCAATCCGCTTCGTTCGCTTGACTTCGTCACCCTCTTTAATGGTGCGGTCGCTTCCAAAAATAACAACACCCACGTTATCTTCTTGAAGGTTTAGAGCCATACCTGTAATTTCCCCTGGAAACTCCACGAGTTCGCCGGCCTGGACATTGTCCAAACCATAAACACGGGCAATTCCGTCTCCAACTTCCAGAACAGTTCCAACTTCTGATTTGGTAGCTTTTTTGTCAAAGTTTTCAACTTGCTGTTGAATAATTTTACTAATTTCTTCTGCTCGGATTTTCATAGCCACTCAGCCTCTGATAATTGATTGTCGAATCTGATTTAACTGCGTGTGAATACTCCCATCAATTACCACGGAACCGATACGCGTCACGATTCCGCCAATGATGGCAGGGTCGATGGTAATGTTAACTGTGACTTCTTTTCCGGAATACCTCGAAATAGCTTTTTCCAATTTGCCAACAGTTACTTCGGATATTTCTTGTGCCACAGTTATCCGGCCTCAATACGGCCTAGTTTCTCTTGTAAAAACAAATTAAAAGCCCGCTCAATATTTGGGAGCAATACTATCCTCCGCTTTGCCAAAAGGTAGCGGATGAATGTGTCAACAAGTTTAGAAACTTTTATTTTTTTCAGGATTTCTTTCAGAACATTTTGCTTGATCTGTGAGGAAACTTTAGTGTCGGAAAGGACTTCACTTAACTCTGCGGAGTTTGAAAAAACATCGGCTAATGCAGTCAAACTTTTACCTGTATTTTCAAGGTCTTTTTCTGCCAAATTAATTAAGGCCTTGGCGTAGCGCCGTGCAATGACTCCCTGGCTCAAGCGGCTCCTTCAGACTGTTTGAGTTGATTCATATAATCTTTTACCATTTTTGCCTGATGCTTTTGATTCATCTCCTTTTTTAACTTTTCTTCAGCCAACCTGACACTTTCTTCGGCAATCCAGTTACGTAAAACATCTTCTGCTTTTCTGCGTTCTTGTTCCAGGGTAAATAGGGCCTGCTCCTTCATGCGGACTAGCTCTTGTCTGCCTTCTTCAATGATTCGAGCTTTTTCATTTTCAGCATCCTTTTTTGCAGAAGCCACCATTTCAACAGCCTCTTTTTCAAGGGCAGATATTTGAATACGCATTCCACTTAATTCGGAAGTGATTTTTTCTTCAGCACTTCTTGCATCGTCAACCACTTGCTTTGCAGACTGAGCAGTACTGTTGAGTGCTGATGCTACAGGTTTCCTGGCAAATTTGTAAATGATGGCAACAAGTACAGCAACATTGAGTGTTTTCCAGACAAAGTCCATTAAAGGCGAACCTACATCGCCTCCTCCAGTTGCGTAGAGAGCAGTGCTCCAGAAAGAGGCAAACAGTACAAATATAAAAAGTCGCATCATTTTTTTCACTGTATCATTTTTTCTACAAGTGATACTGGCTGAGAGGAACACCCGTACAATTCCGGTGGTTCAAATGTGATTGCCTGAATTGCTTATTTTGTTATGCATTGACAGAGTACTTTTTTCAGCTTAACAGCTGCTTGCTGATCGCAGCAGATAACTCTTTATTCAGTTTTGCAAAACTGGTCTTGGTAGCTTTTATTTCTTTAGAAAGTTCATCAAAATTATTTTCAAACTCTTCCTGTAGAGTCTTTCTTTCCTCAAGGATCATGGACTCTCTTGAGGCCAGCCCTTTTTCATGTCCAACATTTCGCAGATGGAGAACTTCAGATCTCACCTCATTCAGTTTTTGTTGAAAATCCTGCTTGAGACGTTCAACTTCACCTTCGACCTGACCAACACGTTTTTGACTTTTGACAATAACTTCTTTACGATTATCCAGGGTTCGTATAATTGGTTGAAAAAGAAGCTTATTAAGTGTAAAAATCATAATAAAAATTATGATCAGTACCGCGGCAGGCGTAGCAAGCTGCAGGTGCAGCATCCCATAATCCACGCTGATACCACCCCATGCGTTTTCAATAATTGCTTGTTTGAAATCCATCTGAGGCCACCCTTTTTTGCAGGAAAAATAATTAAGCTAAACCATATTTTTTAGCATATAATTATAAACATTGTCAAGCACATTTCTATTTAATTTTTAGGATGGTATAATCATTTTTCTTTTAAAAATATCTCGACAGTCATTAGTTTTGTTGTTTTCACCCCGAACGAATGCAAGGGATCTTGCAGATATCAGCACCCTGTTCTTTTGTCGAGATTACAAGTCGTAGTCAATAATATTATTATCTTACGAGAACTCATGGCTCACGAGTTAAAAATACATAACAGGTATAATCTGGTATAAGAATGTACAGAACAGGAATTGGTTTTGATGTACACGCACTTGCTGAGGATAAGCTGCTGATTATAGGAGGTGTTCAAATTCCTCATCAAAAAGGTCTTCTAGGACACTCGGATGCAGATGTACTTGTGCATGCCGTCATGGATGCCGTGCTTGGTGCACTTGCCCTGGGAGACATCGGACAGCACTTTCCGGACACTGATGCAGAATTTAAAGGTGCAAACAGCCTGGAACTTCTCAGTCACGTAAACCGTTTAGCTGAGGAAAAGGGCTTTGTATGTACAAATCTTGACAGCATCATCATGGCAGAAAAACCAAAAATGGCCCCCTATCTTATGAAAATGAGAGCAAACCTTGCTACTGCTCTCAAGATTAA
>OFBD01000014.1_pt1 | contig 16838 bp, 17 predicted proteins | sample 1520461 | NCBI WGS metagenome assembly OFBD01 (sample SAMEA3696448, study PRJEB22514) | metagenome | biome: water; feature: marine; material: hydrothermal vent | place: Pacific Ocean | collected 2014-08-15 | depth 1539 m | reverse complement strand
TGTGGTGATTAACTATTCTTGCCGACAAGGTCATTGTGGCTCTTGTGTATTGCAGTTATTATCAGGTGATGTCATACATCAAGATTGCTTAGTGCCACTCTCCCAAGGTGAGATATTGGCCTGTCGCGCCACACCAATTACAGATATTAAAATTGGATTAAGGGATTACTAAACAATTGAACGTTCGTGTAGAAACGCTAAGACTTCGTTAGCATCACCTTTAAATACCACTCGATCCATTTTTTTCTGAATTTGATAATCATACATCGGGTCGTAATAACCTACTAGAAGCTCTTCTACTACTGGATAGAATCCATCGGCTTCACCTTGCTCTTTATAATGCTGTAGGGCACTATTCACCAGTTTTAACATCGCTTGATAACGTTCTAAACCTAGACGTCTTTGTATTTTTTCCAAGCTTCGTAACCAATAGTTAGCAAAATTATCAAACCCATTGACAGCGTCTTGCTGGATAAAGTCTTGCTGCATGTTGATCACATAAGCATCCATACTAACTTTAAGGCGCTCTTCGACACTGGCCTCAAGTAAGATTAGTTCTGCTTGAGAAGTTTTATCTTGTACGCATTTTGGAATATGTACCGTGCCTACATTTGAACCTTCGTCTTCAAATACCAAGTGTGAACACTGCTGCTGTTTAATAAGTTCAATTGCCAGCGCATTTTCAAAGTTAATTTGTGTCGGTTGTGGCGTGGTGGTGTTGCCAAATGCCGAGCCTCGATGGTTGGCCAGGCCCTCTAAATCAATGGTATCTTTAAGTTGATCAAGTAGCAATGTTTTGCCACAGCCTGTTTGCCCACCAATAACAACTGGCGTTATCTTGTCCATGATTCGATCGGTTTCATCGATTAAAAATCGACGTAGTGCTTTGTACCCGCCTTTAATACGAGGGTAGTTAATGCCAGAAGCCTCATAAATCCACTCTTGAGTGATTTGACTACGTAATCCCCCGCGAAAACAATAAAGCGCCCCATTAGGGTTATTTTTGATAAATTCAAGCCATGCATCTAGTCGCGCTTGTTTAATCTCGCCCTGAACTAGCTCATGACCAAGAACAATCGCTTTCGCTTGACCTTTATTTTTATAACAGGTGCCCACCAACTCTCGCTCTTTATCACTCATCAAGGGTAAGCTAGATGTGTTTGGAAAAGCGCCTTGCTCAAACTCTATCGGCGCACGGGTATCAATTAGTGGTGTATCACCAATAAACAGCTGGGTAAAGTCTTCTATCTGGGTTAATTCTCTAGACATTGATTTGTACTAACGCTGTGTTACTGTCAGGCTTAATGATCTTGCCAATAGCATCTAGCTTAAATCCTGCATCCTGCATCATCTGATCAAACTCACTTTGAGCAGAACTTGATACCATAATCAACAAACCACCACTGGTTTGCGGATCGCAGATAATTGATTGTACTTCAGCCTCCATTTTACTTAGGTTGTGCCCATAACTATCAAAATTACGCTGTGCACCACCAGGTGAGCAACCGTTAGCTAAATAATCTTTAATATTTGGTAGGGTTGGTACTTTGTTGTAATCAATCATTGCGGCAACACTAGAGCCTAAACAGACTTCAGATAAATGCCCGCCAAGACCAAACCCAGTCACATCGGTAATTGCATTCACACCATCAATCTTTGCTAATTTAGAGCCGATATCGTTCAACTGACACATGGTGTCAATGGCGCGAGTTTCATCTTCTTTGGTGATTTTCTTTTGTTTTTGTGCGGTAGTAAGAATGCCAATACCTAACGGCTTGGTTAGATAAATCTTATCTCCAACCTGGGCTTTTGAGTTTTCTTTTAAATGTTTAATGGCAACTCGTCCAGTAACTGCTAGTCCAAATATTGGCTCGGGTGAATCGATACTATGCCCACCTGCTAACATCATGCCAGCTTCATGGCACACACTACGACCGCCTTCAATTACTTGCTGACCAACTTCAGGGGGTAACTTGTCAAGCGGCCAGCCAAAGATGGCAATAGCCATCAGTGGTGTACCACCCATGGCGTAAATGTCACTAATCGCATTAGTGGCAGCAATGCGCCCAAAGGTAAAGGGGTCATCGACAATCGGCATAAAGAAATCTGTGGTACTGATAACCGCCTCACCATTACCTAAATCGTACACAGCAGCATCATCTCTAGAAGCGTTACCAACTAACAGATTTGGGTCGTTGATCTCATCAAGAGATGATTCCAAAATAGTATCTAAAACCTTGGGTGAAATCTTACAACCACAGCCTTGGCCGTGACTGTATTCAGTTAATTTTATGTTCGAATTTAATGGCATTAATAATGTCTTTTTTTCTAATTTTGTGTTGGGCATTTTTATAAATATTGGCCTCTAATTGCTCTAATACAGCATCAAGTCCAGCCATATTAAGTGGTAATAGTAAATCAAATAAAGCCTTATCACCTCTGGCAAGTTTGATTTGATTAATCAAACTCTTATCTGTTTTAGGTTTTATGTTTTTAAGTGTAATAACCAAAGCGCTGACAATAATACCAATGATAATACCTAGCAATAAATAGTAATATTTTAAGTTACTTGTTGGCGGATTAGTATCAGTGCCCGGTAGTAGTTTGCCTGTTTTATTCGGTAGGCTTTGTATCGGCTCTTTAACCTCAATTTGAATATCAATAGGCTTTGTTGCAATGCTCTTTTTACTTTGGGTTATTTTATCAAAGTAGTCAAATTTAAGGCTGGGTATGGCAAAACTTTTTCCACCAACAATGGCAAATTTTTGCTGCCATTGATTGTAGGTAAATGTTGCATCGTCACTATAAACAGTGGCACTATCAATATCAAGCTTAAATTTTTCAATATCCCCTAAATTGCCATTACCACTTATGATAAGCGTTAAATTAACAGCATCCCCCTGCTTAACTTGAGTTTTATCGATACTAGCCTTGATTTTAAAATCACCAAAAATTCTCAGTGCATCTGGCAAAGGATTGACTGTTATTGTTAATGTGTTTGAATGTATTTTTTTTATCTGACTTGTCTTTCCTCTTGCTGGGAAGTTGCCAAATGTATTGGTGTTTTGATTGCCGATACTTGCAACCACACTTGGAATATTAAACGTGCCAAAATTATCTGCCCTAAGTCGGTAATTAAGGGTGTGAATATTGTAATTTTCGTCAGTGCTTTGGATAGATTTATTATTTTTGATAAACAACAAATCCTTTACCTCTGGCATAGTGATACTAACTTGATTACTAGATGATATTGATTTTTTAACTTTAAAAATCACCTTTAAGTTAATCTCATCCCCTAAGAAGAATGTTGGTTTGTCAGCTTCAATTTGTAAAATATAATCATCACCTGGCTTAGCTTGCTCTGGGTTCTTAAGGTTTATTTCAATCGGTTGGGTGGTTTGCTTGCCTCCATCCACGATGAGCGTATAAGCCGGAATGCTAAAACTCTTTGAAGGCTGAATAACGTAAGACTGACTGCTGTGCCTAGATTGCTTGTTATTAACAATGCTGATTTTCTGAGAATTGCTAGTATACAAAATATTGTTTCCATCAATATTTCCAATCGAAGGAAAGCTGACCTTGTTGCCGTCAGAACTCAACGTTAGCACCACTTGATCGCCAGGATAAAACCAAGTCTGGTTAACGCTTGCCGTCGTTAGTGCAAATATTGGCGCACTAATTAAAAGGCATAAATTACCAAGGATTTTGTACATTATCATCTTGTTGTTATTAAGTGGAATCAAAAGTGTTCTAAGCTTTTTATTTAGAGACTTTTCCCATCGCTGTTGTTTAATATTATTGAGTTTTTTTCTTTGTAGTTGTTTATTTTTTGGTTTTTTATTATTTTTCTTCTTCTTTTTATTTTTTATATTCTTATCTTTTTTATTTACTCTACGTCTTTTTTGTTTTTTAAGTAGCTCTAAATTAAAGAGTGCATCGTCATCTTTTTTTAATTTTAATGCCGCTTCATAACTGTTAATTGATTCGTTAATTTTGCCTGATTTAGCATAGGCATTGCCAGAATTATATAAACGATCAAAAGCCAAGTCTTCTTGTTTGATGCCTCGGTATTTTATTAATGCCTGTTTGTATAGGCCTTGTTTATAAAGACTATTGGCCTGGTTTAAGCGGGCAGCATCATTATGGTCAATTTTACTAAATTGCGTAGCAGCTTTTTTATAATCTTTATCTTGGTAAGCTTTATTTGCCTGATGAATATTAAAAAAATCAAACAATCCAGCTTGTGCATTTATTGATATAAACAGTAAAAATATTAGCTTCATGACTTCTTCGGCAACGAGAAAAATGCAAAAAATAACAACACCAAGGCTAGCATCAATGGGTAATAAAACAGTTGTTGTTTTTGAATAATACTAGTATTTCTATTGCTTGTATATTTTTTAAACTGGTTAATAAAGTTAGATAAGTCGTTATTATTTAAGGAGTATTTTAAATAACCACCCTGAGTTTGATCAGCCAAATCTTTAATGTTTGGATTCTCTCTAACAATCACAAGGTTCCCATACGCATCCTTTAATGTTCCCTCTTCAGTTGGTATGCTACTGCCGCGCTCACTGGCAGTATCGAACACAAACATTTGAATATTATGTTCATTTGCATAATCAATTTCATCATCGAAGTTATCACTATCCCCGCCATCGGTCAATAACAATATTTGCTTGTTTAGTGCGTCACCCAGCAAGTCATTTGCTGATTGCATTATATTAAGTATGTTGGTGCCTTTTAAACTAATGTTATCTAAGTATATATTTTTGATTAAAAATTTAAGACTGTTAAAGTCATCCGTTAACGGCGAGATTAAAAATGCTTGATTGGCAAAACCTAAAATTGATATACGCGTACTGCTAATCTCGTCAAGGCTATTGAGTAGCTTATTTTTAGCAAACTCAAAGCGATTCGGGTAAATATCATTTGCCAGCATTGATTGTGACATATCAATCGCCACCACCAGATCACTCAAGCGTTTATTCACCTTTATTTCGCCATAATCAATGGTTGGCCTACTGAGTGTTATAATGATAAACACCATACTTAACAACAGCAATCTAAGGCGTGTTTTTGTTGATATCTTATGGTTATTTAGGCTGATTTTTTCCAGCACTTCAGGTGAAAACAAAGCCTCAATGTTGTTCTTTTTGCTATGGATAAAGAACCATAGAACAACCGCTGGAATAATTAGATAGAGTAATTCTACTTGTTCAAAACCCATGTGTTCTTCCGCCAAAAGTAAATCAATAAAAGCACCAACGCTAGGGTTAGTGGGTAGTGAAAATAGTAGGTTTTTTTGTCGTATTTATTAATATTTATTTCGCTTTTTTCTAACTGGTTGATTTGTTTATATATATTTTGAATGCTTTCATAGCTGTTGGCTGAAAAGAACTTGGCCCCGGTGCTGTTTGCAATATATTTCAAAACTTCCGCGTTATAGTCTTTTTTATCACCAACAGCAACTGTATAGACTTTAATTTTATTGTCTTTTGCGCGTTCAATCGCCATATCAAGTGGCACACTGTCGGTATTGTCTTTGCCGTCGGTAAGCAAAATAGCAATCCTCTCTTTTGACTTAGAGTTGTTAAATAGTTTTGAGCTTAAGAATAAGGCTTCATACAGGGCAGTTTTCCGTCTACCAGCAACACCAATCTCAATGTTATCAAGCATTTTAATGACGCTTTTTTTGTCATAGGTAAGGGGTACAACCGTATAGGCAAAATCTGCAAACACACTAAGTGCTAACTTGTCAGTTTTACGCTTTGATATAAAATCAATCATAATGGCTTTAACAGTCTTAAATTTATCAAAACGATTCATTGATCCAGAGGCATCTAAAATTAAGGATATTTCATGACCCTTGCTGTTATCAAGTATGATTTCTTCAGTTTTAACAGGGCTTGAGAGTCCGATTATCAGAAGGCTTAGAATGAGTGCTCTAAGCAGATTAAGCAGTATTTGCTTGGACTTTACTAGGCTAGATAATAACTCAGTATGAGGAAAATAAATAGCACGAACTTTTTCTTTGCAAAACAAGATACACACTGCCACCATAATAAGCAGCAAAAAAACATAAGGATATTCAAAGCTATACATGAATAAAATCCTTGATTTTTTGTATTAGCACTTCTTCTAAATCAGCCACGTGTTTCTTGTATTTGTACTGCTCTAAATCACTATTTATTTGTTCAAATTGCACCTTATTTTCATCATTGCACAGTATCTGTGCATACTTTTTAAAATCATAAGCAACTGTCTTGCTATCAGTAAAATCAAGTTTTTTTAGCTTTTCAATGGCAATTTTTCTATCATTATTTTGCTTTATTTTGATCGCTTTCCAGATAAAAAAACCAACAAGCGCTAAACCTGTCATTGCTATAAGTAGATACATCAACGAGTCATCTGGCACGGTCACAATTGGCTTAATATCTCTTAATTTGATCATTAGCGTAAGATTTGAGACAACTTGGTAAAGGCGTCATCATTGGTATAGATCTTGCCAGCATTGATTTTATGTTTTACAAAATGAGAGAATAATTTATCATCCTCAGCATTAAGCTTGGCGTGATATTTTGAAGCTAATTTTTTATTCATATTGGCTTCAACTGTACTGCCATCTTGCGTGTTTACCAGGTCCAGTTCAGCAGAAAAATTTGGTATCTCTTCGAGCATGTCACGTACTATTAAAGCGTTAATCTGATTCTTATGGCTAATCAGTGAGTAATCATCATGCTGGTAAAAATCCCCAATAATAAATACCATAGATTTTTTCTGTTGTAGCAAATAATCATGCATCGCTTGAAAGTCTAGTTCTGTTTCTAGCAAATCCCACGATTGTATTGCTTCAATCGCATGGAGTACATCGGTCGTGTTATTAATACGAAATAGCTGTTGCTTGTCTTTTGTAAAAAACAATAACTGTGTTTGATTCTTTTGTTTAATTGAAGAGCAGCCTAATAAGGCAATAATTTGCGCGATTGTTTCGCTTTTTAGGCATTGACTGCCAAAGTGCAGGCTACTTGAGAGCATGATACAAATCACTATATTGATTTGTTTATCTTCATTGAAAATGTTGGTTTGCAGTTCGCCCGTTTTGCCGCTGGCATTAAAGTTGATTTTACGAATCTCATCACCCGGTTCGTAAGGGCGAATTTCACAAAAATCTAGCCCATCACCTCGTATCTTTGATAGTTCTCCGGCTGATTTGTTGGTAAAAACATTCTTTTTAGCACGCAGTAATATCTCTTGAGCTAGCATGGTAGTACCTATGGCGCTTTAATCACTTTGAGTATTTTCTGAATAATTGATTGCGCACTGATATTTTCAGCCTGCGCTTGATAGCTGAGTACAATGCGATGTTGTAAGACCTCAGTTACTACACTGGCTACATCCAGCGGTGTGACAAAATCATTGCCTCGTATTAGTGCTTTGGCACAGCTAGCTTTAAATAAGTCAATACTACCTCTAGGGCTTGCACCAAATTCGATCAAATCTTGTATTTCGGTTAACCCGTATTTTTGAGGATAACGCGTTGCAAAAACAATTTTGAGTATGTATTTCTTAACAGCCTCATCCATGTGAACCTGTTTGAAATTAGAGCGAAGCTCTTCTATATCATCCATATTAGCTACTTGATTCACGGTGTCAAACCCACTAACAGCAACTCGATTAACCACCTCTAGCTCTTCATCTATAGTGTTGTAGTCCAGTACGGTTTTTAGCATAAAGCGATCAAGTTGCGCTTCTGGCAATTGGTAGGTTCCTTCTTGTTCTACTGGATTTTGTGTTGCCATCACCAAAAAAGGCCCATCGATTTTAAAACTCTCGTTAGCAATGGTTACTTGCTTCTCAGCCATTACTTCAAGTAATGCTGATTGCACCTTTGCAGGTGAACGGTTAATTTCATCTGCTAATAATAAGTTGGTAAAAATTGGCCCTTGTTTAATACTAAATTCGCCACTTTTTGGGTTGTAGATTTGTGAGCCTGTTAAATCACTGGGTAACAAGTCAGGGGTAAATTGAATCCGTTTAAAATCAATGCCTAAGGCTTTAGCCAGTGTATTAATTGCGGTAGTTTTTGCCAATCCTGGCACACTCTCTACCAAGATGTGCCCGCCAGTAATTAAACCTATTAATAAGTTATCGACCAAGTTCTCTTGACCGATAATAATTTTTTGAATTTCAGCTTTTATTGTATCAATCATAAGCAAGAATTATAGCCTTATGGTTTGTACTCTGCCTCTAACTTTTTGTATAATTGTTCAGGGGTCAGATCAGGGTGTTCATCCATGATATTAAAGGCAACCACATTGTCTTCAACTGCATCCCAAATCTTGACATAAGTGCCTTCTTTATAACCATGATCTTGTCTAAAAGTATTCAGTTGATTCTTAACAAGATAGCGTTTGTAGAGCTCTGGCACATCCATACTCATGTTGGCTAGAGCCTTAAAGAATATACCGGTGATTTCATACAAAGCATTTTGTGATTTATCAACATTAGCGCCCGCGGCAGCAGCTACCATTTTTTCTAAAATCTCCACCATGAGCTCTGGGTTGATTTCACGTTCAGGCTCCATATTTTCATAGGCCTCAGCAAAACCTGTATCACCAAAGTGAATGGCCTCAGACATAATAAAATGCCAAATATCCACCAATTCAACTTTGGCATTATCTAAATCTGGCTGGCCATCAATATCTTTCCAATGCTTCCAGTTAAACGAATCAATCGCCTCAGCAGCTTCCATATAAATACAACGCAACCATGAGATCTGACGACCGTCTTTAGTGGCGCCCTCTGTCCAAATAATGCCGTTAGTGGCGTCGTTGAGTTTTTGTTGCAACTCAAACATTTGCTTGATATGATTCATCGAATTAATCTCAATATTTAATTTATTGTCCAATCGATATTTTTACATAAAATGCGTTGAATAATAAACAACATATTAATAATTATTGTGATTATTAATCTGTACTTTTAGGTTTATATTTTTCAATTAACCCGCCCAGCGTTAATCCTTGACCAATAATAGAGAATACAACCACTATGTAAGTCATGATCAGTATAGTTTCTCTATATTCCGACTCTGGCAACGATAAGGCTAATGCAACCGATATCCCGCCCCTGAGCCCAGCCCAAGTTAACACTTTCACTGCATGAGGGCTAAACTCTCTAATTTGTTTTAAGGCGTTTACTAAAATACCAACACCTATAAACCTTGCAAAGAGCGTGATGACAATCGCAACCATGCCCAAAATAAATCCATCGATACTAAGAGTAATAACAATAATCTCAAATCCAAGCAATACAAACAATACTGCGTTTAGAATTTCATCAATCAAATGCCAAAAATTATCAAGATGTTCTATAGTTTTATCACTCATTGCCAGGCGTTTACCATGATTACCAAGAAGTAATCCCGCGATAACAGCTGCGATTGGATTTGATACATGAAGATGAGATGCAACCATATATATGCCAAATACCAAGGCTAGTGTAATCATTATTTCTACATCATAACTATCAATTTTACTAATCATATAACAAGCAATATAACCTGTGATAAGACCAAGTATGACGCCACCCAAAACTTCTTGTATAAGCAGCATACTAATTCCACCAACAGTTGGATTTTCCATACTGCCCGAGGCGATACCTAAGACCACAATAAAAATTACAATAGACAAACCATCATTAAATAAACTCTCACCCGTTAGTTTAATCTCTTGTGATTTTGGTGCGCCAACTGAACGGAAAATAGCAAGCACTGCGATAGGGTCTGTTGGCGAAATCAAGGCACCAAATAACAAGGCGTAAATATAAGGTAGATTAATGCCAACAAATCCAGCGAAGTAATAAATACTGATAGAGGTAATAAAAACAGATATAACCAAACCAACAGTCGCCATTGACAAAATAATGTACTTTTGCTCTAGTAAATCGTCAATCTCAACGTGTATAGCGGCAGCAAACAACAAGACGCCTAGCATTCCGTTCATTACTAAATGATTAAAATCTATACTCGAAACTAAAGCTTGAGTTTTAAGAACAAACCCACTAGGCAGGACCTCGAAAGCATTTAAACCTATAAAGATTGCAGACATTAGCAAGGCGATAAGCATCAAGCCAATACCAGGCACAAGCTTCAAGAATCTAGCATTGAGAAAGCCTAATACAGCTGTTGCGATTAATATTATGGTAATTAAATCTAGCATATCATGTATTTATTTTAATCCTATGGAGTTATTTTTTTTTGCTGGCCACTACACCACTCTGATCATTTTCATTTTGATTGTATTGAAACAGCTTAATTTCAAAGTATTCTGCAACCGAGATAATGTGTTCAAAAATATGTGTTTGTAGATCGAAAAATGACTTTCTTCCAGTAAACTCATTAGAATTCATTGTATAGGCGTACACTTCCAAAGGCAACCCTTCAGAGGTTGGGTCTAGCTGAGATACAATAACATCTTGGGAGCTATCAATAAAATCATGATCATGTAGATATTGCTCAATGTATGCACGATACAAGCCGATATTGCTTATATTGCGCCTGTCTGGATAAGTATCTGAATCACAAATCTTTAAGATTTCGTCACCATTTACGCCGCAGTACATCTTTTTGTTTATTGGACTTTCTTTTTCTTCTGTATCCTTAAAGCTGCCCTCCTTGCATTCTAGATAATAACACAAGCTTGGCAGACACAACATTCTTTTAAAGTTTTCATCATGGTCTTGATCGCTTACTCTACCAAAAACTTTAATAGAATTAACATCTATCATTACCGACCTTTTAATGAGTCGACCTCTTTCTAAATCCAAACTTCTCCAGTTAACAATAGACGCACTTAAAAAATCAGTTAATGGGATGCTGGATACAGAGTTGTTTAGGTTTCTGATTCGAATATTAGTTAAAGTAAAGCCTTCTACCCTCCCTACAATTTCTAAAGCTTTAATCTCTATTCGGTCTCCTACTCGTGCCAAATCATCAAGATAAACTCGTATGCCGGCAATAAAAGACTGTATAGAGGATTTAAAAACAATACCAATGGCAAAACTAAATATACCAATAGATGCGATACCAACACCAACACCACTAGACTGGGGGTGATGAAATATAGTCAGCACTAGATAAAAACCTACCATAGTAAACATAATGCTCAACACCGATATAAATAACTCTATTGGCTTTCTAAAATGAATTTCCGTGTGAATCATTGACTGAGAAAACCTATCTGCAATCATTCTATACTTGTAATTACTAATGGTGCAGTTGTCATCGAATAAATCGCTTAGTATGAGCTCAGATACTTTGTGACCTTTTTTTGAGGCACATTGTAATAAATAAATTGCTATATCTTTCGTCTCTCTTAATCCGGAGTCTTTTTTAAGATCTTTCAGAAGAGAGTCTTTTTTAAGACCTTTCCGAAGAGAGTCATTGTCCTTAACCTTGAAAATGTAACGCTCTTTTAGTAAGACCAGAGCAAGGTTGTATGTTGCCTCAACACTACCTTTTAGATAAGCTCGAAATAAGTAGTCAATACCTATTTCAAGATCCTTTTTGTCATTAATGAGGCAAACACCTTCATCATTCAAACATCTTCTGTCAATTAAAGCCTCTTTATTACCATTACCAAGAAAAAGCTTTAACGAAGAAGCCCACTTTTCACGAGCATCAGGCACTTTACCATGTAAAAAATCTTTTTTACCTAGTTCGTATAAGCTAGAAGAATATAGTTTCCAGTTAATTTTGCTTTTAGTCTTTTTATCAAACGACTTACAGAATTTTTCATGACGAGAATCCGAGCAACCAAACCCTCTGTGATACCTTCCTTTAAAATTATCTTTATCAAATTCATTTTCTATTTCAGGTTTTTTGTGGAATTTTAAATAATGCTTAACCAAAGACATTAGCAACATCATGGCGGACCATAAGAATAATATTAAAAAATAATTTTTAGGTTTTTTTGTTTGGTTGGGGTGCGATATAACAATTTTTTTAATATCTTCGTTTAATCGGTCTTTACTATTACCGCTAGATCTGGATAAGATTGCACTCATTAACCTACTATCTACCGAGTACTTAGAATTTACGTTTAGTATTTCATTATTAACAGGAGAAATCTCAACAATATAGGTTGGAATTTCATTGTTAAGTAGTTTGGAGGATTCTCTGGTATCGGCTAGCCATTGAGATGATAGCACCACCCAAATAACACCTGAAAGTAGCAACAAAGCAATTTCTTTATCAACCTCTTCTCTTTCTCCAAAAAAATAAGATATATTTTTATTAATATTTTTTTTTCTTTTGTCTGAATTATTGTCGGGTTCTTTATCAGAATAAGTAACAAATCTTACAACAGTTTCTATTATGTAACCGATAAAGTAATACCAAAAAATAAAATGAGCAAGGTGTTGATATTCAGTTTGATGCGCAATAATGGTTGTAATTAAAATAACCATCATATCAACACGAAAGCTAATAAACTTTTCACTACCAATTTTGTAATCTAACATCTTTAAGGTGATAGACGAAATAAGATAAATAAAAACAACTGACGCTGAAAATGCTAATATTAATATATTTTGCCCCGAATCCCACAGCCAGTATTGAGGGACCAACAAACCAATAAGCAAAAAGATTTTCCACCAATAAGAGTAAATAAGTCTCAATATCGATGTTGATAGAAGTGTGGCACTAGACAGAGTTAAGATAAAAATTGAATAATAACCCAGATTGTTATCATCTAAATTGAACGACGATAAGGAGTCGAAGCCTGGAATATAGTCTGGAAAATAAGCCAAGTAAAAGAGTGCCACAGCGAAACCTATTTCAATAATATCAGCACCGTGTTTCTTGATTTTTTCTACGATCTCTATTAGCTTTTTTATGAAATTCATACTCCCCCTTATTTTGTATCAGTTTAATATATTAAACTTATTATCATTCTATCTTATTAAAAAAAAGAAAGTAGAAAAAGACTATTATTAGCGTCATTTTAATACTGTATTAATTTATAATACGTTATTTAAAATAAAATACTCTAGAATTATGTCAACACAAACAACAAACAACAAACAAGGCACTGATGCGGGCGGTGCATTTAGCCTATTAACGATGATTTACTGGTTTCAAACTGGAAAACTTGCTACAGCATTTAGCCCTGAAAGTAGTTTTACCGATTCATTATTGACACTATTGAGTAGTTATACTGAGTGGCAAGCTTGGGTTTTTATTATTATTTTTGGCCTTATTCTACTTATTGTTATGGGTTTATTTACTGGATTAGGTGCACTAGCAGTTATGGCTGATGGAAAAATTTCCGCTATTGAGTGGATTTTAATTGCAGTGTTTACTATTGTAATCATGCCGATATATGTGTTACTTGCTAATTGGTCGTTAGTAACGTTCTTACTATAGAGTATTCACAATCCATTTAATAAAAAAGGAGGCCTTAGCCTCCTTTTTTATTATGTTCATCTTAAGCAGAAAGATGTTTGCATTAATGTTTTTTTCCACTAGTAAGAATTGAGGATGATATCTTTTTCAAAGCTATGATTAAAAAACCAACGACAATTGCAATAACTATCGGCACTAAAAATAACTCTAAAATTTGAAAAGGAATGGGTGGCAACGAAGTATAGAGGTGGTTAATATCATGTAAAAAATCAACATAATGTATTAGTATGCCCCCGCCGACTATGAGCATTGCCACCATGCCAATCCAGCTAAGCGATTCCATTACTTTGGGCGTGCCATAGATCAGCATTTTACTTATTGTTGAATAACTTTTACTGTTAGGGCATTTGTCTTTCAAATACAAACCAACATCATCCATTTTTATAATAAGTCCAACTATGCCATAAACACCAATTGTGGCAATAAGCCCGATTAGTACCAGCACACCCAATTGGGTCGCAAGTGTTTCATTGATGACTGAAGCAATGGTGAGTGCAATGATTTCAATAGAGAGGATAGTGTCAGTTCTCACTGCTGAATTTACAGTAGCTTCTTCTATAGCCTTTAAATCACCTGTATTGGGGGTAGAGCCCTCATGAGAGGCCTCATGACTTTCAATAAGGCCAATTTTTTCACCTAAGGACTCAGTACCCTCATAAGCCAAATAAGAGCCACCGAGTATCAATATAGGCGCCATAATCCATGGCGCATAATAAGTAATCAGCATTGCAACTGGAATCATTAAGGCTTTATTACGTAAAGACTTTTTGGTTATCTTCCAAACTACTGGTAATTCTCTTTTTGCAGTAGTGTTTCTAACATATTGAGGGATTGTTGCCGTGTCATCAATCAAGACACCTGCTGTTTGAGTGAGAGATTTTACTGTTTGATTGGCAATATCATCTAATGATCCTGCAGCTACTTTGCTAGCAATGGATGATAAATCATCTGCTAATGCGCTTATATATCCGATTAATCCTGGCATCGTATTTTTTATTTATTTCCTGGTTTATCTATCCAAAGCACTACCAGAGCACCCCCGACAATTAAGCCAGCAATTATAAGCCCTAGCATCCAAAACCCAGACCCATTTTCAAGGCCACTGGTTAAGTTCATACCAAAAATTGTCCCCACAATAATTAATGGAAATGCAATACTGGTAAGTATGTTTAACTTATGTTGTGCCTTTAAAGAGCGTTCGTTATTTAGAGCAAATTGATAGTCTATATGGTTTTTGGTTTGTTCAATTAATAATTCAAAATTTCTACTTATTTCGGATACTTGACTTCTATGATCAGCTATATAGGGGTCTTGTTTTCTAGCATCAGCAAGCGCCTCATGCATATGATTAATATTTCTATTTAGTCTATACAAGTCCTTCAGACTATCATACAAACACTTAGTATTATCTTTAGTTGTATTAAAATATTCCTCAGATTGGCAGTGCTCATCTTTGTATTCTTTAATAAGAGCATCAAGAGTTTTTTTATCATTACAAGCATTGTTATTGCACTCAAAAGCATAATTAATAGCTTCAGTTTCTTTAATTGGTTTCCAAAAAATATTAATACAGTCATTAACACCTCTCACCAGTAATACTAAGTACTTAGGGTTTTCTTTTTCGTCAAAAATAACCCTTTGGCTTCCTGGCGTGGACTGAACTCGTTTTAGTATTATTTTTACTTCTTTAGGAGTGTTTGAGCCTTCAGCGCTTTCATAATATTGTTCATAATTCATAACCATTATTTTCTCCATAGTGGACTAAAGGGTTGTGTTGCGGGGTTAGGCTGCAACTTAAACATCTTTAAATTTGAAACTGGGGAGGCATATATCGTATTTAATAGCCAACAACCTGGAAATAAAAATAGAGATGCCAATAACGATGGTGGCGACTACTGGATCCATTCCATTATCTAAAAGTAGTATCAGAGTGAAAGAACCGACCCACGCTAAAACCGCATTTAATTGATTTTTAAAGGCAATGGGGGTGACATCACACATCATGTCACGAATCACACCACCCATAACCCCCGTAACAACGCCCATGAATGAAGCAATTAACCAAGGTGCTTCAACCATTAAACCGGAGATGGTTCCAATCACACTAAATATAGCAAGACCCATTGCATCAGGAATCAAAAAAGACTGGGAAGATATCCGAAAGTATCGAGCAATAACAAATACTAGTATGGAGCTAAGCGAACTAATAATAAAAAACCATTGATCGGCAAACCAAAACACTTCTTTGTCAATCACCAAATCTCTAATGGTGCCGCCACCTAATCCCGTGGTAATGCCAATGATCAAAACTCCAAACAAATCAAATTTTCTACACCCGGCTCGTAAAACACCAGACGCGGAGGATACAGCAACGGCAGTAATAGTAAGCCAATACAGTGACGACAAAAGAGCTGGCGTTATTTCAAAAATCATAATCAACTATTCCACGAAGTATTTTTTGTAAGCGGCAATATTAACAGCCTTTGCTTATTAAATCAAAGCGTTCAAGGGTTATAAGGTCTATTTATGGTTGTTTTTAGTTTATCTACAACTGGTGTAGTTACTTTGTCAGCCTCTTTATGCAGGCCTTTAAAAAATGAAGGAATGTACTCAGATGGTATGAGTGCAAAGAGCGCAAGGCCAATAAAAAAAGTTAGTATTAGTTTTATCATAATTACTTTATGGATCTTATAGGATTTATAACACCTTACATTTAGAACGGAACAGAGGTTGTTTCGCACATAAGACTCTCTTTAAATAAAAAAATAGGGTGAAAAATCACCCTATTTTAGCTCTTGCTTAATCAATAATTAAGCCCATGCTTCCGTACAAGCTTCAAAAAGCACTTTTTCATTTTCGTGCTCTTCACCGTCTGCAAGCGCCATAATTGCCAAAGTAGCTAATGCCATTGTTCTACCTTCTTGGTTGATGTTTTCTTTTATCCATATTACCGCTTCACCTAAATCTGCAGTAATACCCTCTGCAAAATCTTCTCCACTAACGCCTAATTTTTTAGAAATTTCTAAAAGTACAGCTACTTCTTTTTCATCAGCATTTCCATCTATTGCTGACATGGCTGACATGATTTGTACAAGTGATTGACCAAAATTCATTTTTACTACTCCTTAAATTATTAATTCTGTTTTTTTACAGAAACTATATTGATATATCTTAAAATAAGTTATTTAAAAGATTGTTATTTTGTATTGTAAAAACTAATTACAGCTCAGGCCAAAAAAAGTAATTTTGACATCATCAATTTCTTAGTAGTGCTTGTTCTTGTAAACAATTTCTTGCATCATTTTCCTTCTGTCTACAACTTTAGCTTTTTTCTTATATTCATCTGCCGCTGCTATTGCCTCTGACAAAT
>OFBD01000012.1_pt1 | contig 17754 bp, 18 predicted proteins | sample 1520461 | NCBI WGS metagenome assembly OFBD01 (sample SAMEA3696448, study PRJEB22514) | metagenome | biome: water; feature: marine; material: hydrothermal vent | place: Pacific Ocean | collected 2014-08-15 | depth 1539 m | reverse complement strand
TCCGCCAGTTTTCTTCCAGTTCCGGAATGTTCTTCACCGTATTTTCGTTCCAGGGTTGAAGAATATAGAGATGAATTTGCAAATTATTTCCAACATTTGCATGGAGGAAATGTACAAGTAATTGCTGCAAGTCACAATTTTACACTGGAATTACTAATGCAGCGGGGACAAGAGTACCATGCAGCAGAAAGGTGGGGAGTAGTACCTAAATACAGACAGGAAGAGGAGGAGTCTATTTATTTCCGCTCGATGGAAGATACGGCTCGTGTATTGGATCGTAAAGCAGAATGGAGCATGCTGATTCATGCTCGGCTGCCTTTCAGGTTTTTTTTCCCGCTGGAAAAGGCAAAGACCATCGAAATTGAAAAAGATAAGTTATGTGTTTTTCAAATTGGTACAGCTTTTTTTGACCAGAACCATCAAAAAAAACTTGACGAATATCCGGACGTGTTTTTCAAATTGATGTTTAGCGGCCATTTTCTGACAGGTAAAAATGCTGTTATTTATGTTGAAGAAGATCCTTTTTTCACTACGACACTTTTACAAATGTGGAATTGCCGTGGACTGGTTTATCTGTTTTTGATGGCCATTTCCCACCGCTTTGCTGTAGAACTGTCACCCGCCTTACAGGATTTTTTTGTCGAAGTTTTACCAAACACTCTCCATGTCAACGGCACCATTGCTGCCACAGCACTCCCACCGGATTTAGAATTAATTAAAGAAGTATAATAATTCTGAACGTAAATTCCTGTTTCCCGATATTTTTCTTCGTTGAAACTCTTGTCTTCCTTTATGTGATGCGATAAAACAGATAGTATGTTTAGCTGATTAAAATCTACAGGGCCTTGTAGAATGCTAAAAACCAGATTTAATACTTATCTCATTAAACCGAAAGGGGACCTCAATGAAAGATAAAACACAACCAAAAGGAAGCGGACACCGTCGCTATTCAAAACTTGTAACTGAAACAAATGCACGTGCTGCCAGCAGGGGGATGCTTTACGGCGTTGGATTCAAAAAAGGAGATTTTCAGAAATCACAGGTTGGCATCGCTTCCACATGGGGTACTGTTACACCATGCAATATGCACATTAACGCTTTAGCTGAGCATGCCGCACGAGGTGTTCGAAAAGCAAAAGGAATGCCTTTAATTTTCGGAACAATTACAGTTTCAGACGGCATATCAATGGGAACCGAGGGTATGAAATATTCACTGGTTTCACGTGAAGTAATTGCCGATTCAATTGAAACGGTTGTCGGCTGTCAAAGTTACGACGGGCTGGTTACCATTGGCGGATGTGACAAAAATATGCCCGGCTGTTTAATTGCTATTGCCAGACTAAATCGTCCTGCGGTTTTTGTCTATGGAGGAACGATTCTTCCCGGGACTCACAAAGGTCAAGACGTTGATATTGTTTCTATTTTTGAGGCGGTAGGGAAAGAAGCCGCAGGTTCGATTACACAAAACGAACTGGAAGAAGTCGAATCCTGCGCCATTCCGGGTGCCGGATCGTGTGGTGGTATGTACACGGCTAACACAATGGCTTCCGCCATTGAAGCTCTTGGTATGAGCTTACCGAACAGTTCCGCACAAGAAGCGGTTTCCGAGGATAAAGTTCGGGATTGTGTGGAAGCAGGGGAAGCGGTTTTGCGCTTGATCGAAGACAACATTTGCCCACGAGACATCCTGACACGCGAAGCCTTTGAAAATGCAATCACAGTAGTTATGGCTCTCGGTGGTTCGACCAATGCGGTTTTGCATTTGCTGGCCATGGCTTATTCAGCAAACATCAAACTTGAACTGGATGACTTTTTGAAAATTGGCGAAAAAGCACCAGTACTGGCCGACTTGAAACCAAGTGGGAAATATTTTATGAGTAATTTCGTCAAAATAGGTGGATTACCCCCTTTGATGAAAATGCTGCTAGATGGAGGTATACTGCATGGGGGCTGTATGACTGTTACCGGAAAAACAGTTCGAGAAAATCTGGAAAACGTTACTCCTTATAAGGACGATCAAGAGATTGTGCATTCACTGGCAGATCCCATTAAAAAAACAGGTCACCTTGTAATTCTCCGTGGCAATCTTGCATCTGAAGGTGCAGTCGCTAAAATTTCTGGTAAAGAGGGTGAATATTTCAAAGGAACAGCACGTGTTTTTAATTCTGAAGAAGAAGCGCTGGATCGCATTTTAGACGGTACCGTAGTTAAAGGAGATGTGATTGTTATTCGTTACGAAGGTCCAAAAGGCGGGCCGGGAATGCGTGAAATGCTATCACCAACCTCTGCAATCATGGGTCGAGGTCTGGGTCAGGATGTTGCCCTGATTACTGATGGACGTTTTTCAGGGGGTTCTCATGGTTTTGTGATTGGACACATAACTCCGGAAGCACACGAAGGTGGTTTGCTGGCTATTGTTGAAAATGGTGACTCAATCACAATAGATATTCTGAATAGAAAAATAGATTTGGAAATTCCGGAAGAAGAAGTAAAAACACGTCAAGCAAACTGGACTCGTCCGGAAGCGCGTTACACCCGCGGAGTACTTGCTAAATATGCAAAAACCGTAAGCTCTGCATCGCTGGGTGCGGTAACTGATTTGGAATTAAATCTATAGAAAGCCCCTATGCTTTCCCCTGAAAAATTTCAGAGAGACACTTTTTCTGCACTGAATAACCCGCAGTTGCGCCGTAATTTTAAAAGGGCGATGTCCGGATTGATGGAAAAACGACAAGCCGTGTTTCCGGATGCAGAAGAATGGCAACAACTAAGGGAATTGGGGAGTTTGATTCGGGCAAATGCTTTACGAAAGCTTCCGGAACTGCTGGAACAGTTGGAGGCCAATTGCACCGCAAACGGTATTCAGGTTCATTGGGCTGAAACAGTTGATGAGGCCAACAAGTTGGTACTTGAAATCGCCCAGCGGCATAAAGTGAAAAGTGTGGTCAAAGGCAAATCGATGGTTTCCGAGGAAATGGGATTGAATCATTTTCTTGGACAGCATGGTATTGAAGCTCTTGAAGCAGACTTGGGGGAATATATTATACAGGTTGACCATGAGTTGCCTTCGCATATAATAATGCCTGCAATTCATAAAAATAAGGAACAAATTTCTCAGATGTTTCACGAAAAAGTAGATCCTGAAACGTTAGCTGAGAGTGCAGAGGAAATGACCGCCATTGCCCGGAAAGTTTTGCGTAAGAAGTTTTATGAAGCGGATATGGGCGTTTCAGGGGTCAACTTTGCGGTGGCGGAAACCGGAACCCTTTGTTTGGTTGAAAACGAGGGCAACGGCAGATTTTGCACGACTTTGCCTCCAGTTCATGTGGCAGTGATGGGTATTGAAAAAGTGTTACAGCGTCTTGATGATGTTCCTCCATTGTTGAGTTTGTTGACACGTTCCGCAACCGGACAGGCCATCACGACCTATTTCAATATGATCACTTCTCCACGCAAATCAGTTGAGAAAGACGGCCCACTTGAAGTGCATTTAATTTTATTGGATAATGGACGTTCCCGGATGCACTCTGACGAGTTGCTGCGGGACACTTTGCTCTGCATCCGCTGCGGAGCATGCATGAATCATTGTCCTGTTTATACTCGCATCGGCGGCCATGCCTACAGTGCGACATACCCCGGTCCCATCGGAAAAATTCTTACGCCGCAAATCAAGAGTCTGCACGAAGCGGGACACTTAGCAGATGCGTCGAGTTTGTGCGGGGCCTGCGTTGAGGTTTGTCCAGTCAAAATTCCGATTACAGATATCCTTCTGCGCCTGCGTCACGATAAAGCTGAAAATAAACGGAATATTCCGTTCACTGAATCCGGAGGTTTGAAAGCAAAAACCGAAAGTTTAATTTGGAAATGTTGGTGAATGGTTTATGCGAATCCGATTTTGTATCAGCTGAAAAGCTATAAATTAAGCAAGGTTGGAAATTATATGCCGGAATGGCTGCCGCTTCTCCGCAATTGGACTTCGGTACGCTCAAAGCCGCGTTTTGCCAAAAAAAGTTTACATCAACTTGCCCGGGAGGAAGGATTGATTGATGAATAATACAGCAACTGCACGTGAAAATATTCTTTCGAATCTCAGAATATCCTCTGTAGTTCCAGATATTACATCCCGGAAATATCCGGTTATGGAATATAAGCGCTGGTCTTTGCAGGAGAAAGTTGAGCAGCTGAAACAAAAGATGGAAGCCGTTCATACTGAAGTTTTACCTTGTTCGAAAAGTTCCTGGGGAAGGATGTTCAGAGCGGTTGTAAAAGAAAAAAATATTGAAAAAATACTTTACGGAACAAATACTGATTTGGCTCAAAAGCTCCGGGAGATGTACCAACAGACTCCTGAGGAAATACCGGAATTAGTAGATTATGAAAAACCGATTGAGGAATCTAAAGATTTGCTGTTTGGCATTGATGCGGCCATTACTACAACCCTTGGCGGCATAGCGGAAACCGGTTCGCTCATACTTTGGCCCACTCCGGAAGAACCTCGTTTGATGTCGCTGATCCCGCCGATTCACATCGCGGTGCTTTATGCAGACACAATTTACAACAATTTTTTGGAAGCAATGACCACTGAAAACTGGAATTCCGAAATGCCGAGTAATGCGCTCCTGATTTCAGGTCCTTCAAAAACTGCTGATATAGAACAAACCCTCGTTTATGGAGTTCACGGCTGTAAGGAATTGGTCGTGCTCTTGATTCAGTGAGGTGCAGAACCAAACAAAATGCAGCAAACTGACATCATTATTATCGGTGGGGGTATTGTTGGACTCGCCACGGCCTACCAATTCACCCTTGATTATCCACTGCTTAAAATTACACTGCTGGAAAAAGAACAGCAGTTGGCGGCCCACCAAACAGGACACAATTCAGGAGTCCTGCACACAGGAATATACTATAAACCGGGCTCTCTAAAAGCGCTCAACTGCCTTGAAGGAAAATCCAGGATGGAGGATTTTTGCCGCAAAGAAGAAATAGATTTTGAGATTTGCGGGAAAGTGATTGTAGCAATTTCTGAAGCTGAGTTGCCTGCTTTAGAAACAATTTATCAACGTGGGCGAACCAACGGAGTCAGCTGTGAAATGATCAATTCAGAAAAACTGCACGAACTTGAACCGTATGTAGCAGGTATTAAAGCCGTTCATGTTCCGGAGGCAGGAATCGTTGATTATGGACAAGTCTGCAAGAGATTTGCGAAGCATCTTCAGAATAACGAAGATAACCAGATTCATTGCTCCACAAAAGTGATTGGTATTCGCCATTCTGAACGCATAGTCGTAGAAACTGAGCAAGGCGAATTTGAGGGGCGTTTTCTAGTTAACTGTGCCGGATTATATTCCGACAAAATAACAGCTATGACTCAACCTCCGGAATCAAAAATTATTCCGTTCCGAGGTGAATACTACGAGGTACGGCCTGAAAAACATCACTTGTGCAGAAATTTAATATATCCCGTTCCGGATCCAAGTTTTCCCTTTTTAGGTGTACATTTCACACGTATGATTAATGGTTCTCTGGAATGTGGCCCAAATGCCGTACTGGCTTTTGCCAGGGAAGGTTACAATCGCAGTACTGTTAATTTTTTGGAATTAGCAGAAGTTTTGAGTTATCCCGGATTCATAAGATTAGCGGCAAAATACTGGCGGGCAGGTGCAGGTGAAATGTGGCGTTCTTTCAGCAAGGCCGCTTTTGTTCGTGCATTACAGCGTCTGGTACCGGAAATTTCTGCAGATGATTTGGAAACCGCACCGGCGGGCATTCGAGCACAAGCAGTTTTGTCCAACGGAAAACTGGTTGATGATTTTCTAATTCAGGAAAACAAAAACATCATTAATGTCTGTAATGCACCATCACCTGCAGCAACTTCTTCTCTCAATATTGGCAAACACATTGTAGACATTGTAGCGGAACGGTTCTGATCTGAGTTCTGATCAGACGGTTTGGTGTTTATTTTATTCTTCCAGGAAAATCAGATTTTCGGTTCACCTTGCCAACGTTCCAAAACTTCATCCAGTAATTCTAAAGGAAGCGCAAATTCACCGCTGCGGGGAGGTACGAGGTGTTCACTTCCGGGCCAGCCCAGAGAAAATAAATTTTCAAAACAAAACTGGCCACTTGTTAGAACTGGTCGTATCTCTAAAATTTTGACATCAGCAGACGCAAACAAAATATTTGTCAATCCTGCGCCATGTGCTGCAATAACGTGCGAAGCAGATCTAAATAGCTGAACTTGCTCCGGGACACTCAAATGCTCCAGATAAATCTTACGGAATTTGTGTTTTTTCAGTAATGGTAAAAACTCATCTTCATTTGATAAGTGACGTTTAACAGCTAATTTTCGTGAAACATAAATCCGTTTTTCAGAATTTGAAGACTGAGAATTTGGCAGGCTTTTTAGAGGAACAATTTTTTCAAAAAAATACTGTATCAATTTAACTTTCTCAGAATTCCAATCAGGAATGTTCATTTTCGGAATTAAAAGTCGCTCTACCATGAAAATACCCGGTGACAAGACCTGTACCTCAAACTCTGCCTCTTTTAATAAATCAATAAATTGAGTTGGCATAAATTCTGGAACCAGTACCGGAAATTTTTGAGAAGCAATTAGATGAGGTAACAAATCTGCAAGCAGATGATAATAGCTGTATATATGAGGGGAAATACCTAAATGGTAAGTTCCGGAAAGGACATGGGCTAATTTTGGGTCAGGTAACCCTTGAGTCAGGCGGGTTTCTATGTGTCTTCGATGTTCTCCAACACCAGGATTTTGTTCCTGGAAGGCAAGATCCCAGGGATATTTTTGAAAATGGAACCAGATTTTACTTCCGGACTGAACCAGGCCGTCGGCTGCAGAAAGTAAAGCATCTTCAAGAATCAATGGCATGATTTGGACAGATTTCAGCTGACACAATCAACAATCAACCGTTAATTGGTAATAATCAACGGTGATCAAAATTCAATCAACCGTATTGGTGTTTGTAGTAATCTCGATATGTTCCGGTAGTAATGTTACTGACCCAGTCCTGGTGGTCAATATACCAGCGGATGGTTTTGGTCAGCCCTTCCTCAAAAGTGTGACGCGGAGTCCAATTTAAAGTGTTTTTAATTTTTCCTGCATCTATTGCATAGCGCCGGTCGTGCCCGGGACGGTCCTTAACAAAAGTGATTAGATTTTCACATGAATCAGCTCCGCTTCGATTAAGCTCTTTGTCCAGTTCACGGCACAAATAGCGGACAATATCGATATTGCTCCATTCATTGCATCCGCCTATATTGTATGTTTCTCCGGTATCTCCCTCATGAAAAACACAGTCCAAAGCCTCACAGTGGTCTTCAACAAACAACCAGTCCCGAATATTTTTCCCATCTCCATAAACAGGTATGGGAAGGTTCTGAGTACAATTATTTATGAGCAGCGGCAACAGTTTTTCGGGAAATTGATAAGGACCGTAGTTATTTGAACAATTGGTTGTGACCACATTCATTCCATAAGTGTGATGCCAGGCTCTTACAAGGTGGTCACTTGCTGCTTTTGAAGAAGAATAGGGAGAGTTTGGGGCATATGGAGTGGATTCCAGAAACTTTCCGCTGGAACCAAGCGAACCGTATACTTCATCAGTGCTTACATGAAGAATTCGATGTTTACTCAGTTCATCACCCCAAAATTCACGTGCTGTTTCTAAAAGGTTGAAGGTACCTGTTACATTGGTTTCAATAAAGTCAGCAGGACCGTGAATACTTCTGTCCACGTGAGATTCTGCAGCTAAATGAATTACTGCTTCAATATTATGTTCAGAAAAAGCCTTTGAAATTTCCAGGGCATTTCGCAAATCACCGTGGAAAAAGCGGTAGTTTGGCAGGTCTTTTACGTCCTCCAGGTTCCCCAAATTGCCTGCATAAGTGAGGGCATCAAAATTGACGACCAAATCATCAGGATGATGACGCAGCCAGTGCAAAACCAAATTTGCTCCAATGAAGCCCGCACCACCGGTGATCATCAAGTTCATGTGTGGTTCAGAAAGATGCGGTAAACAAATCTAAACGCCATTCAGGGGAAACTGTTTCTGCATTGAATTCAGGTTGAGGCAATAATTTTGTAGGTCGCACGGTTAGCAAATGTGAATTTGTATCTAAGTGCAGCAGTCCCTTTGGATTACCATCACTCATGAAAACGCCTCCGTCTGAACGGGCCTCAAAAATTCCGACTCCCATTCCTGCGAACATGCCTAAGGCCATACCTTTTACAACATATTGTGGAAATAATTTATCCTCTTTATCTTCATCCTGCAAAGCCCAGATAGCGAGCCCAGAAACACCGCCGATTGCAGCACCCCAGAGACTATTGTTAAAGACAATTTGCAGGGTTTCCGCACGTGCACTAGTTATGCTGCCAAATAATATGCTGCCAGCAAGTGCACAAATGCTTACAGTTCGTTTTAGCCAATTCATTCAAACCTCCATTTTTTGGCAAAAGTGCCAGTTAAAGTAACAGAGTAAATCTCAGCAACTTCTGGTTATAAAGTTATAACAAAGACAAAATTATACAAGGGTTAGGCCATTTTATCTCTGAATGCAAACTTTCTTTGATGATTATTCAAAACTGAAGCGTAAAACTTTAACCGCTTTTCAAGTGCTTGAACTAAAAAGAGGCTTAAATTATTGAGAGGAACTATTTCTAAAACTGGGGATTAAAATGTTACACCAATGATTTTAAAAATCAGAGAAAATACCAAAATAATTCCACCAACAATTACAAGGTGCATCATAAAATCATTTTTCATACTTTTAGCTTTTTGAGTTAAAAGTTGTTTTATCCAGAACAAGAGAGTGACGGATTTTGCGTTAAAAGAGTTTCAAGTTTCAGTAAAAATTTACTGCGGGTATCTGTATTTTTAAAGAGGGAAAAATAGTGATGCCGGAGTAAAACTGCAAACTGTGCTTGTCTTTCTTTGGCACAACCCATCATTTGTGCCAGTGCGATCAGATTCTCCCCTTTCCCTTGAGAGGCCTCTTCACTTAAAAATGTCCACTGAGTTTCCAGATATTGAATCCGTTGATGCTTGGCGTAATCCCAATCTTTACAACCAGATGTACCTTGTGTACTTGCACCGGTAAAAGTTGGAGACAGTGTAATGTCGAGAGAAAAACCTCCCGGATCATTAGTAGCAAATCCCATGGGTCCGCCTTTGTGACAGGCCCATAGGGTTCCACTGCAAAGTGATATTCCAATTGCCAAAAGCAGAACTATTTTCCAGCGCATTATTTTTTCCTTATTTAAGACAGACTGCAGTTGTTCCGCAATTGCCGATTAGCCGCAATCCATTTCCTGAGTTCAGCTAAGAACTCCGGAGTCTGTTTTGCTGTTTCAAAAATTTGAACTGTTTGCTGACGATGTTCCCATAACATATTTGAAAACGCTTCTGCAGACGATTGTGGACAAGTCATCAGCTTTGCCAAAGCCTCCAGATGAGGACCATGTCCTTGTACTGTTTCCACCAGCAATTGTGTGTGGGACTGCTGAAGGAATTGCATCCGTGACTGCTCTAAGAATTGTGAAAAATTCCAATTTTTACATCCCAGTGTTCCGGATGTGCTCGCACTTGAATAAACTGGAGAGACAGTTATATCAACAAATGACTGGATTGGATCTTTAGTGGAAACACCCATGAATCCTTCTCCACGACAGGCTGCATGAAGTTGAGTATTCACGCAGAATAGCAATATAAACGCAAAGGCCAATACTCCAGCAGGAAGATATTTGGCATGGTGAGAAACAAGTCCAAACATGAAGCTTTTGAATCTAAAACAGGAGACAGTAGTCGTGCTCTCCGTGTTGAAATATTTTCAGCCGCGGACTTTTTCGGCTTTACGGATTACCTGGGATTTCATGGAATCAACTCCTTTGGAAAGGGCTTTGTAAAGATTTTCATGATCGGCTTTGCTGGAAAGTTGCTTGCTTTTGTAACTGCAATTGATGCCCACATGATAAGATTTATCTGCAACTTTGTTCAGTTTAACGTGAAAAGGATATTTATCGTCAGTAATTTTTATCAATTCTTCAAAAGCCTGATGTACGTGCTCGGAAACAGCTTTTGAGTTTCGAATGTTTTTAAATGAAAGATGAATGGGCATTTTCCCTCCGATTGTCAAATAATTTAAAAAATAATGTAGTAAAATAAGTTTACGGCAATTGAGTGAAATTCTTTAAATTAGAACTATAATAAGTGACGGATCATTTTGGGGGCGGAGCGTCTCCAGGATTTGCTATGTTAAGTTTTGTTGAAGATTTGGCAGCGTCTTCCACCGGCAATTCTGTCAAAGTTTTTAAATTTGAAATCTCCTCAGCACCTCCCGGAACAAAATAAAAATATCCCGGTAGTACTACAGCAAAATAAGATAAAATGCCAACAAAGACAATTATTGCAATTCTCATAGATTCCCTTCATTAAAAAAATTGGTTTAATACCAGGTTCTAAAAAAAGAAGATACCATAGTTTAACAATCTCAAGTGCTTTGGTCAATTATACAATTAAATTAATGATGAAATCTGGGTCCAAAATTCAAGATACAACAAATACTTTTCGTCATACCTCAAAACTATTTTCAGAAAAACCATCAATCACTAATACTGATACAAACTGATACACCCTGTTACTGCGGTGAAAAGCTTTTCCAAAAAACTATCTGTAAAATTGGAATCACTTAAATTCACCAGCATTTAAAACTTCAGTACTGAAAGAATTATTATGAATAATCGTAAATACAGGTCAAGTTATTGTTTGAGAAAAATAATTTTGGGTTTGTTGGTTGTCGTCACGATTCCATTGACAATTGCAGGCTGCAGAAATAAAGAGATGAGCCCAAGACGTGCCACTGAGCTTGCGACAGATCGATTGGGTCTCAGCGACGAACAATCGCAAAAAATCGCGCCAATTGCAGAAGATTTGTTTGCAGAAAAAGAATCTTTGCAGGAAATTAGACAAACGATTAACGATGAAATATTATCTCAAATGAAAAGCGAGACCGCTGATGCAGAAAAATTGGAAGCAGTATTAACTGGAAGCTTTGAACAGTTAAGAGCCAAATTGCCAAAATTCGCCAATAGTTTTGCAAAATTCCATGCCACACTGACTCCGGAACAACGGGCGGAAATAGTGGAGAAAATGGAAAAGCGTCGTAAACGTTCTGAAAAAGGCGGCTGGGGTAGACATCGAGGTGGTTTCTGGCATTGAGCATTCAAACGTTAGGGCGGAATTGCATGCCCGCCTTCTGATTACATGTCGAAGTATATTTCTTTCACGATTCATTGAACAGCAAGCATGAAAAAGCTTTTCGTAATTATTACAACTGGCATTTTACTACTTCTGAATTCACCTTTAGTTTTTCCTGAAGAACCCGTTTTTGCTCCGGAAGAGCATTGTCTGGCCTACAAAACAGTAAAAACAATGTTCTTTTTTGCCGATGTGGATGTGATTGGCAAAAGCTGTGATGTCACAGCAGAAATGCACTGGGAAGAATCCGGAGAAAAGGCGCAAGTTGAAGTCAGTGTTCCTGTGAAAACACTGGATTCAGGCAACCCATTTCGCGACGGAGACATTCCGGAAATTCTCAAAGCCGATCTCACTCCGAATATTCGTTTCGTTTCCGAATGGCTCGAAAAATCAGCTTGGGATAAAATGATGGAAGGTCAACTGCCGGAAGTTTCCGGAAATTTGGAAGTTGCAGGCGGAATATTTCCAGTGAAGTTTGCGTTGTCGTTTTCAAAACAAGCCGGATTTCTTCTGGTCGAGGGACGACTAAAAACCACATTTTCAGCTTTAAATGTGGATGTACCGTTAGTTGCCGGAGGTCTTATAGCGGATCCACAAGATGAACTGGAATTGCAGTTGCATTTGCGTTTGGATAAAATTGCCGGAGCTGAAAAAATAAAGAATAATAAATGAAAAAAACCGCTATTTTCATTGCATTGAGCATTGTTACCTTGGTGAGTGTGTTTATGCTGCTAACAAATTATTCCGACAATGTTAAATATGATTCGAATAAAGTGCATCATGGAAAAAATAGTTTTAAAACCAAAAGAAGCGCAAGTATTTTTCAGTGGTTGTCGATGCGTTTCAAGGAAGGGCCGACTCCTTCTGTTGCTCAGAAAGACATTGAATCTATTTTAGCAGAGGTGGAGTTATCACAAATCGATTTAAGGTCCGCTTCGTCTGCGGATGTACCTCGTGCAACGTGGATTGGACATGCTACTGTTTTAGTGCAATATCAAGGAATTAATTTTTTGACCGACCCGCATTTGACTGATTATGCGGCTCCGTTTGATTTTTGGGCAAAGCGTTTCACGCCGCCGGCGCTTACTTTTGCAGAAATGCCGGAAATTGATTTTGTTGTTATTTCGCACAATCATTATGACCATTTGGATTCCCGCACCGTCGATATGTTTGGGGATTCCGTGACGTGGTTAGTGCCTTTGGGCTTGAAAGCATGGTTTTTGGAGCGCGGGATTGCAACTGAAAAAGTGATTGAGTTGGATTGGTGGGATCCGCACCAATTTTCAAAAAAAGGGAGCCTTACTGTGAAAATCACTTTTGCTCCAAGCGTGCATTGGTCGAAGCGTACACCTTGGGACACCAACAAAAGTTTATGGGGATCTTGGGCAGTTCAAATTGGAAATTTTAAATCATTGTTTGCCGGAGACACAGCATACGACGAAAAACTATTCAAGGAAATCGGAGACAAATTAGGCCCGTTTCAATTGGCAATGATTCCGATTGGTGCTTACGGCCCGAGATATTTCATGCTTAATCAGCATCTTGATCCGGCTCAAGCAGTTTTGGTTCATCAAGAAATTCGTTCGCAAAAATCAATTCCGATTCATTGGGGAACTTTTCAACTAACGCATGAACCATTTTTAGAGCCTCCGGAATTATTGGCAGATGCTATGAAAAAAACCGGACTTCCGGACGATGAATTTAGAGCAATGAAAATTGGGGAGACGATACAAATAAAAAGTAGGGTGGAAAAACGATAGCGCATCCACCCTACTTTTTCTACAAAGAAGTAGGTTTTAAAAATTTGTTCATTCACGATACGTCTTTGCGAATCTTGTCAAACTTAAAACAATATGACTTCAACCACTGCCGTTTTCGGAAAAATTCTGATCATCGACGATGACGAAAAACTGAATCGTCTTTTGACAGATTATCTTAGCAAAATGGGTTTTACTGTTCTGACAGCAACCTTGCCGAGTGCAGGATTGGAAAAGCTGGAAGAAGAAACTCCGGATTTGGTTATTTTGGATGTGATGCTTCCGGAAATGGACGGCTTTGAAGTTTGCCGTACCATACGCCAATCTAGTAGCGTTCCGGTGGTAATGCTCACTGCCCGCGGCGAAGTGATGGATCGGGTTGTTGGTTTAGAAATTGGGGCGGATGATTATTTGCCAAAACCATTTGAACCGCGCGAATTGGTGGCACGAATTCAAGCTATTTTACGAAGGATACAGACAAAATCTAAATCCGGAATAAAAACTATTGGTGCTTTGTGCATTGATTCCCATAAATACGAAGTCCGGGTTGATGACAAATTGGTGCATTTGACATTAAATGAATTTGAGTGCCTTGTTTTGCTGGTAAAAAACAAAGGGAAAGTCCTTAATCGTGACCAAATTATTGAAGAATTACGAGGCATTGAATGGGATGCCTTCAACCGCTCTGTTGACATTACCATGAGCCGCTTGCGTCAAAAACTTGGTGATGATCCAAAAAATCCTCGTTTTATCAAAACTATCTGGGGCACAGGATATTTGTTTATTGGAGGTGAAAATGAGGCTTGAATGGCTGAAAGGCCCCTTTAACTCCGTTTTTACTAAATTGATTGCAGTTATGCTGATTTCAGGAAGTTTACTGGTGATGGGCATCTCAGCAATTAGCTGGCATGGTTTCAGGGAAAATCAGAGAAATTTTTTCCGTAATAACCTGGCCCAGTACGGAGCGTATCTTGTCAGGGATTTAGAGGAAAACCTTAATTTGGAACACGCACGTGAATTATCGCAGCGTTTGTTTTTGATTATTCGCTATGAAGGTGAAAATGAAACATGGGAAACTGGGTCGGGAATTCCTCCTTTGCAGAAAATACATTTCCGCAAGTGGATGGGAAAATCTAGTGATCACGGTTTTCGTTTGCTAGTACAACCGCTTCGCCCACTTGTAACCGATTTGCGTTTTGGGCGCTATCACAGACAAGGTGTGGCGATCGTTGAAACGAAAACAGGCCGTTTTATTTTTGCAGAAATTAAGGACGAGTGGCACGGAATCCGTTTTGCACTGCCGTGGATTTTTGCAGTATTGGGATTGGTTGGGCTGGTTTTAACCGGAACTTGGCTGATTTTACGCAAAATATTACAACCTCTTAACTGGCTTTCGGATGGTGTTTCTGCTTTAGGCGAAGGTAATTTGGAGCATCGACTTCCGGAAAAACGAGGTGATGAACTGGGAAATTTGGCAAAAGCCTTCAACCGTATGTCAGAACGAATCAGGGAAATGTTGTCGGCACGAGAACAGCTTTTACTCGATGTAAGTCATGAACTTCGCTCGCCGTTGACACGGATGAAAGTTGCTTTGGAATTTATTCCGGAAGATGCTTCGCGTGAAAGTTTGCTCGATGATGTTCAGGAAATGGAGCAAATGGTGACCGAAATTTTGGAAACTGCCCGCTTAAAAAGTGAATATGGTCAGTTGAATTTACAAAAAACAGATTTGGTAAAGTTGATTCAGGATATTTGTATTACTTTTGAAGGACAAACTCCTGGGATTCGCTTTGAGAATGCCCCGGAAACGTGTCAAACTTTCGCAGATGCAGAACAAATCGAAACAGTACTGAAAAATCTACTGGCCAATGCACTCAAATATTCTCCTGCGGAAAATGCTCCGGTTGAAATTCGTTTGAAAAAGAGTGATGCAGGAACGCTCATTGAAATTCAGGATCACGGCCCCGGTATTCAGGATGAGGAGTTGGATTTGATTTTTGAACCATTTTATCGCACTGACAAGTCACGCAACAGGAAAACCGGCGGCTACGGGTTGGGCTTGAGTTTGTGCAAAACAATCATCGAAGCACACGGAGGTACAATTGATGTTCAGAACAATACGGGAAAAGGAGCAATGTTTTCTTTGCATTTACCCAAATCTCCTTCAACTATTTGACTGAAACGAATACATGTGGAAAAAATTATTTAATTTAAAATTCTGGCTCCCTGTTTTGGTACTTGGATTAGGTGCAGGAGTTACTGTAGCCTTGCTGAAAAATAAGCCGAAAGCGCGCAAAAAACCAAATTTTCAACGGGGAACTTTGGTGGAGGTGATGGAGGCAACATTGAGCAATCCACAAATTGAGGTAAGAACTCATGGACGCGTTCGTGCTGCAAAAAAAGTAATCTTGAGCGCACGTATTGGTGGAGAAGTAATTTGGATTGGTCCAAAAATGAACGAAGGCAGTTTTTTCAAAAAAGGCGATCCGCTTTTGAGCATTGGCATCCGGCAGTCGCAATCGCGTTTGAAGGCACCTTTCAACGGAGTAGTGCAGTCAAAAAATGTGGATTTGGGGCAATATGTTAATCCCGGAATGCAATTGGCGGTTTTGTTGGGCAGTGATCAGGCTGAGGTCGTGATCGATTTGCCGATGGGTCGCATGGATTGGCTGCCTCAATCCTCCACATCACTTGATGGCGAAAATCAATTTCCTGCAACTGTTTCTTTGGCCGGAATGATTTCTGCGTCCGTTTGGAATGCGACGGTGAAACGGCATTTGCTGGAACTGACTCCGCGCGGGATGATGGTGCAATTGATAGCTGAAGCGGAGGACCCCTTTCGCCTGAAACGCAAGTCACAGGTGAAGTCGAAAAACAAACGAACTTCTGAAAACACGCTAATTAATACTGTGGGAACAGCGAATTCGGAAAGTCCGCCGACTCCCCAAACCTCGAATATGCCTCTTTTTGTGGGAGCTTTTGTCGATGTGACCATTCCCGGAAGACAACTGGAAAATGTGGTCAACATTCCGGCACAAGCATTGCGGGATCAGGACACAGTTTGGATTGCCTTGGAGGGCGAGTTGGAGGTTCGGCGAGTGAAAATCGCACATCTTGATCAAGACAATATTTATCTTTCTGGTGGCGTAAAGCCAGGAGAACAGATTATCATTTCTCCCATCAAAGGTGCTGCAAATGGACTTAAAATCCGCATTGCCGGGAAAGAAAAAATCAGGAAAAAGGGGGACGGAAGAAGGAAGCAGCTTTCAGGAGAAAGGAAAAGGCGAAGGAAACGAGGAGATGGAAAAGGTGAACAAGGGGATGGAAAATGGCAACAACGAGAGAATAACCAAAGAAAACAAAATTCTGAATCACATAAGGAGGAGTCATGATTCGTTGGATGGCAGAACATAAAGTCGCGGCAAATTTGCTGATGGTCATTATTTTAGTGGCCGGAGTAATGGGTGTTTCTAATATCAAACAGGAAGTGTTTCCTGAGTTTGATCTCGATTTTATTATTGTAGCTGTTCCGTATTCTGGTGCAACTCCTGATGAAATTGAGGAATCAATATTGTTGCCGATTGAAGATGCGGTTTCCGGAATAACTGGAATCAAAAAAATTACCGGAACTGCGAAAGAAAGCATGGGCAGTTTCCGGATTGAACTGCAAAAAGGAGCGGACAAACAAAGTGTGTTTGACGATGTGGAATCGGCGGTTACTCGCTTGACGACTCTTCCTGAAGAGTCCGATGATGCCCAGGTGCAGTTACCTAGAAGGCGGAGAGAAGTTTTGAATATAGCACTTTATGGAGATGCACCGGCGCGGTCCTTGATTGAGTTGGCTCAAATGGCTCGGGACACTTTGTTGACGCATCCGGACATCACGCAAGTCGATGTGGAACAGCCGAGGGGTTTTGAAATGACACTCGAAATTTCAAAATCTGCCTTGCAGCAACATGCTCTCACGCTGAATCAAATTTCCGGAATCATCCGCCAGGCAACTCTTGATATGCCCGGAGGAAAAATCCAAACCGTCGGAGGTGATCTGCTCATTCGCACCAAAGAGCGTCGTTACACGGCGGCGGAATATGCGGAAATTCCGCTGCTAACAACCGATCAGGGAATTTTGCGCTTGGGCGACATTGCCCACATTTCAGATGGTTTTGAGGAGTCAGATCTTCGTTCACGATACAACGGAAAACCGTCGGAACGAATCTTGGTTTACCGTGTCGGCGAGCAAACTCCAACCGATGTTTCAAAAGCCGTTCATGAAAAAATGGAAGAAATAAAAAGTCAATTGCCATCTAGTGTACGAACACAAATTGTGAGAGATTCATCCATCATTTTGGAAGATCGCATCAATTTATTGATGAAAAATTTATGGTTGGGACTGGGTTTGGTCTTTCTGACATTGTCACTTTTTTTAAGAGTGGATTTGTCTTTTTGGATTATGATGGGCATTCCCATCAGTTTTGCCGGTGCCATGATTTCGATGCCGATCACCGATTCCAGCATCAACATGATTTCGCTTTTCGCCTTTATTTTGGTTTTGGGAATTGTGGTGGATGATGCCATTGTGGTCGGCGAAAATATCTATGCGCATCAGGAAATGAAAAAATCGCCATTGGATGCTGCTGTGGACGGCGCAACTGAAATCGCCCCGCCGGTTTTAATCACAATCCTGACCACCATTGCAGCTTTCATTCCGATCTATTTTA
>OFBD01000010.1_pt1 | contig 17994 bp, 17 predicted proteins | sample 1520461 | NCBI WGS metagenome assembly OFBD01 (sample SAMEA3696448, study PRJEB22514) | metagenome | biome: water; feature: marine; material: hydrothermal vent | place: Pacific Ocean | collected 2014-08-15 | depth 1539 m | reverse complement strand
GTAAGTTTACGTAGATTGCAAAATAAAGCAAATTAGATGCAATATCAGTATTATAAATAAAAACTACTACTAAAATTCATGTGATTTTTGGTGAGTATGTAGAGTGCCGGAGAAAAAATTCTAAAGGAATTTAATAATTAGGTGACTTCGTGTTTCTGCCTGAACCGTTCTTCCCGCCATTCTTCCGTTTTGAGTACGTCAGCTAAAGCTTCCGCGGCATCCCACACATCAGTGTAGCGTAAATAAAGGGGAGCAAAACCAAAACGCATACTTCCCGGTTCTCTGAAATCGGCGATTATTTTTCTGGCAATAAGAGCCTGAATGACAGCAAAACCATTTTCAAAATGAAGGGTGACTTGAGAGCCTCGTTTATCATGATCAGTTGGGCTCTGCAGAGTTACACCATAATTACGACATCCACTTTCAATAAGTTCAATAAATAGTTGAGTCAGACGCTGACTTTTTTTTCGCACTTGCTGAAGATCGACTTCCTGCGCAATTTCAAGACCGGCCTGCAGTCCCCTCAGAGATAAAACAGGTTGTGTTCCTGTCTGGAAACGACGAATGCCTTCTGCAGCATGGAAATTTTCTTCAAACTCAAAAGGACGTGCGTGTCCCCACCATCCTGAAAGAGGGTTCACAGCTTCGTTCTGGTGGCGCTTTGCCACATAGATAAAGGCGGGCGATCCCGGACCACCATTCAGATATTTGTAAGTGCAGCCAACAGCAAAATCCACACCCCATTGATCAAGTTCTACCGGCAAAACTCCTGCACTGTGACAGGTATCCAGCACAAACAAAGCACCGGCGTCGTGTGTTTGTTGGACAAGTTCTGCAATTGGTAAGATCTTTCCTGTTCGGTAATTTACATGAGAAAAAGAAACAACCGCAACCTGATTGTCAATTAATTCTTCCAGTGAGTTTCCATCTTTGCCCAACAAACGCCTTTGAATGTTTTGATGAGTTGACGTGACTCCTTCCAATATGTAAAGATCAGTCGGAAAACTGTCAGCTTCGGAGACCATCACTGTGCGTTCCGGACGTAGGGTCAATGCGGCATGGACGGATTTAAAGAGGTTTAGTGAAGTGGAGTCAGAAACAATAACTTGTCCGGAAGCAGCACCGACAACAGGTGCTATTAATTCCCCTATAGTTTCCGGCAACTCCCACCAGCCGGCTTTGTTCCAACTTGTTATAAGGTCTTCGGCCCACTCGTTCCGGATAGCCTGCTCCAGTTGTTCGAGTGCTTTTTTTGGCATCGGGCCCAAAGAGTTTCCATCCAGATAAATCAGTCCTTGTGGCAAATAAAATGCCTCCTGCCAGCTACGCAAAGGATCTGTCGCATCCTCTCTTTCACAAGCAGTTCTGGATTCAAGTAAATAAGAGATGTTGATCGGCATGGAAGGAATTTGAGCTGGAAATTTATGAATTCAAATGCTTTTCTTTGTTGAATTCTATAGACCCTCAGTCTGTATGTCGAGTAAATTTTTTGGTTTGTTCGGCAAGTTAAGTTATCCTTGATGTATAATTCCAAGAAAAATCAGACCATCTCGAAACAGTATAATCGAGAATCCAATTAATGCAAAACCAAGGAATTGCATGATGCGCCGATACAATATGCCGTGCAGGAAATTTCTTGATTTTCCTGCTGCAATTGCGAGCAAAAGTTTGACTCCACACAAGCCTAAATAAAAACTGAAAAGGAAAGTTATTCCGGAACCCAAAGTCTGTTGAAATGAGCGAACCATCAGAGGTGCTCCCACAGTAAACCAAAAAAGGTATGGATTGGGATTAACTAAATTTGCAATCATTAATTCTTTCAGGAGTAGCGGGCGGGTTGTAAAATCCGTAATTTCTGCATTGGTGGTTCGAATACTATTTGTGCCCAAATATAGTAGAAAAACTGATCCAAACAGAGAAATTGCACCCAGCAGGATATTCATATTTGAAATTTGGGCGAATAAGAATCCGGAAATTAATACGACAGGGATATCTGTCAGTAAAGGAATACAAGCCACTTTTGCACCGGCGCGGATGCCGTGACGTAATGTTTCAGAAATGATAAGTATCAACATTGGCCCGGGAGCAATTCCGGACGGAGCACCCAGGAGCAATCCAATAGTAAAGATTCCCCAAATACTATCGATCATGCAGGAATCTCAAAATCCAGACACTCTAAATCAAGGGTCATTTTGCCGATTCTAGTGACCGAGCCTTTCATAATGATATTATAATTTTCGCTGATTGTGATGTCGATTTGCCCTCCCGGCATTAAGACCGCGATTTCAGCATCGCACAAGCCCAGCCGATGAGCCACTGATGCCGCCACACAACTGCTGCTTCCCGATGCCAAAGTGTAACCTGCACCACGTTCCCAGATTTCGATCCGGATCGTGTTGCGGTTCAGTACTTCCAAAAACTGCACATTTGTACGGTTTGGAAAGCTTGGATGCGTTTCAATCAAAGGCCCGAGACGAAGAGTTTCTTCCGCAGAAATAGTGCGATGAAGTACCACACAGTGCGGATTACCGATGGTGGCGGAGCAGAATGTTAATTTTACACCGGATATTTCCAATGTTTCATTCAGCACTTCCCGACTTTCCCCCGTGACCGGAATAATGTTGCTTTGAAAACTTACAGAGCCCATTTCGACAGTTACGGACTGACCGGAACTGTCTACCTGTGCGCAGACAATTCCTCCGGATGTAACGATTTTAAATTTTGACTGATCAACCAGTTTCCGGTCCCAGAGCGAACGCGCAAAAATGCGTAAACCGTTTCCGCTTTTTTCAGCCGTGCTGCCGTCCGGATTATATATTTTAAGTGTGAAGCAGTTTCCGGAGTCGTCTTTTCCTCCCACTAATATACCGTCTGAACCAAGTCCAAAGTTGCGGTGACATATTTTACGAACTTGTTCTGATGTCAGTTCATTTTTCGAAAAGTCCGGATGTTCACTGGTTGATACCAGGTAATCATTGCCAAGAGCATGATATTTGAGAAATTCCATTTTTCAGGTTAAGATGATAACATTTTAAAAATTTAGGCCTTAAATAGTTAAACTATTATGCCCGGAGATTACTTTTGGTAAAACAACATTCTGAATCTAATTTTGCTAACTTTATTCAATAATCAGCTATTTTCTGAGCGGCTTCTGTCGGAGTAAGCGGTTTGTCTAAAAGCTGGCCGTTACTCAGCCGCAATAAAACGCCTTCTTCAGTCATGTAAACTTGCATAGGGTCACCGTTTTCATCCAGCATTTCCAGGGCATATGTCGATTTTCCGTCCAGAAAATCCGGAATTAATTTTACATTTTCCGGGGCGTCGTCGCCTATTTCTCTCCAAAGTGATTCTACATCCTTGTATTGCTGGTCCAGCTGCCGGAGCTTTTTTTGCAAATCCTGGGGCGAAGCAAATTTTTCCAGTTTGCCTTTCCAAAAGAGAAACAATGATTTTGCTTCAGAAAAAACAAATACTGTATTTTTACCTATTTCCCGGAGGATATTATTCGCAATATTTTCCAAAATTTCTGGCGATGCAGTGACCATTTTTTTCAGGCGCTCACTGGATTCTTGAACAGGGATGTTAGAACCAAATGACTGCATCATATCTTCCAAATTAAACTCAGACAATTTATTTGCAGTAGAACTCTTTGCAGTCAAAGTTTTATTTTTTGGCACAAATTTTAAATGTTTCATTAAACTTTTCCCCGGAGGCTGTCCCTGATTCTGGAAAAAAAATATTAGAAACGTGCCCAGGAAAATAAACAATATAATCAGAATAATTTTCCGTAAAAATTTTCCCGCAGATTTATTTTCATTTTTACTCCCAGCGGCAGATCTTTCCCTGGGTTTAAAAGAGTGTTTGGTTTTTTCGAGCATTTTCGCAGAAATTATCGGCTCAGGGAAGTATGGCTGCAACTCCTGCATTAGTTGATCATTTCGTTCCTGAACCAGTTTTACTCTTTTAATTAACTCAAAACCGTGTGTTTTGAGGTAGATTTTCCGGAGCTCTTCCACAAGAAATTTTACGCCAGGATGGGTAGCTTCTTTAATTTCTTCCGGATCTTGCTTCGTTCCATTCCTAAATCGCTGGCATTGATGAAGGACTTCTACTTCAAGTGCTTTTGAACCTACACGCAAGGCATGCCAGCGGTCCCGCGGAAACATAGGCGGCGAAACCGGCGGTGTTATATTTTCTTCATTTGAACTATTATTTGCAGAGTCTACAGATAGTGTTTTTGCCGATTTATGCTTACTTTTACGTACCTGACTTTTTTTCATTTGGAATATTTGCCAGTCTTTTTTGTAATTTGACCATGCCTGCTTGAATTCATCCCAATTATTGCGTAACTCTTTATTATACTTAAATAATTTATTAAAAAGTGGTGCAATATCTGGAAAAGAAAGTGGATCTTTTTTGCGGACGAGAATTGACAATTTCCGCATCTTTTCCATTTGCTTCTCCAGTAGCACAGACTCTTTGTCGATATGACTCCATTCAGTATTTGTCAATGGGCGTTTCCAATGTTCAACAACTGGAAAAATAAGCAATTCCATTCTGATTGTATCTACACAAATTCGATTCAGATCGATCGATTTGGTACTTGGTACATGTGTTTGAGTTTGCTGTTGCAATGCATGCCAGGCTTGTTTTGTTTTAGTGGATTTGTGATCCGGATTTGTGAGGAGCATAAAATCCTCAAAATGGTCACCTGAGATGGGAGTAATGTCTGATTTGTTCATGTTTTTTATATAGACGAATTATGTTCCAACGAATATAATGTGTTTAGCATTGCAAAACTCGTACTTTAGTGTAATCCATAATCAAAACCGTGGTCGATCAGGGAATAAGTTATGTTTGACTTACAAATTAAATTACAGTAGAATATCCAAATCAGTACCAATTTGGTGTTGTTTCTCTAATTACTTGGTTGAATCATGCCGTTACTTGAGTATTGCACTTTGAATCACCGTGCATTCACATTTAATTTTCAAATTATTTAACAGGGTTAGGTTATGAAATTTAAAGTTGTTTCTCCAAATGTAGAAAGTTCAGGGAATTCCGGAACTGATCCGCAGGCTCAGATTGAGCAAATGCTTTCGGGCAGTCCTGTTTTTTTATTTATGAAGGGTACGCCCGAATCACCTCAATGCGGATTTTCTTCCAAAATAGCAGATATTTTAAAGGTCTGGGAAGTCCCTTATCAGTCATTTAACGTACTTTCTGACGAAAATATTCGGCAGGGAGTCAAGGACTTTGCAAACTGGCAGACCATCCCCCAACTTTACATCAACAAAGAATTTGTCGGTGGATCAGATGTAGTTGAAGAAATGTCGAATAACGGTGAGCTGGGTGATTTGTTGAAAGAAGCGTTTCCTGGTCGAGACATCACACCACCCCCTCCTCCGGTAGAAGTAAAGGAAGTAGCAGCCCTTGAAGCGGCTTCAATTTTGAAAGAAAATTCTGAAATTCGTCTTTTGGACGTACGCACGCAACATGAGCGGGAGACTGCATCTTTGGATAATTCTGTGTTGCTGGATCAGGAATTAGTGGAGGAGATCATTGGTTCGTGGGATAAAAACACACCACTGATGTTTTTTTGCCACATGGGAGAACGCAGCAGACAAGCAGCTCAATATTTTACCTCAAAGGGTTTTCAACAGGTGTACAACATCTCTGACGGAATAAAGGGCTGGTCAAGCAATGTGGACTCCTCAATTCCTCAATACTAGAATTCATATTTTTTTTACTTAGAAAGCTCCAGGGTTATGAAAACAGAAAAACCTCTTCCATCAGTCGTCCTAACAGAGCGTGCTTCACAAGTTTTTAAAGAATCTTGTGAAGCAGAAGGCTCAACTTTGGAGGATACATTTTTACGCATTGGAGCACGTCCGGGAGGGTGTTCCGGATGGAAATATGAGCTTGAATCAAATACCTCGGAAGATATTGGGCCAAATGATGTGCAAATTCTGTCAAGAGAAGTTTCTGTAATTGTAGACAGGGAAGCACTAACTGAAATCTTAGGGCCACTAAAGATTGATTTTTCAGACAAAAATATGGTTGAACAGGGGTTTGTCTTTGAACAACTGATAACCGGACACCAGTGCGGATGCGGAGAATCTTTCACTCCCGTAAAAGATTTGAATACCGTAAAATAAAATGTTCCAGTTTCTTGAATGGCTGGCTGGGGCAACCTGCTTCGGGCTGTTTATTTACAAGTGGATTATCATTGCAGCAGTGGTAATGACCTGGGTCAGCGCTGATCCGCATAATCAGATTGTTCAGTGGATCGGACGTGTAACTCGTCCATTATGGGTCTGGTGTGAACAGCGGATGCCGGTGATGATGGCACATTTCAGTGCCTATGCCTCAATTCTTGTTGTTATCTTTGCCCAGATTGTATTACCGGCTGAAATACGCTCACTGAATTTGTTTTTTCAGGGGCAGACGGATTTTGCTGGTGTAGTGCTTCAGAGTGGAGGGCACTTGCTGCAGGGTATGAGTATTGTAGTTCAAAGCCTTTTGTTTTTTTGCATATTCGTATTGATTGCCTGGTTTGTACTGACTTTGGTAAACCCGTCTTTAAGTAATCCGTTGGTACGCATCATCCATGTACTTGCCGATCCTCTGATTACTCCTGTTCAAAGTTATCTTCCAAGAACCCGTACCGATTGGTCACCATTGGTTAGTGTACTGTTATTTTATCTGATCAGTTCAAGCATAATTTCACCAATAGGATTTTACGGGAGCACGCTTTCAAATCCGGTCTCTATCTGCATTTATTAGATGATACTTTTAACATTACATATAGTGGCCATTGGAGCCGTGATTGGTGTAACTGCAAACTTTGCTTATTCTATGGGTAAAAAAGAAGGCCTCCGGGTCACTCGCAAAGAGCAAGAGGACAAGGAACTAAAAAAAGAAGTACCAAAAATCGAATCCTAATAGAATTTATATCAAAGTTTTTTTGCAGCTTGTTGTTTTTTCAAACGTACTTTAATTGCTTCAGCATGGGCAAACAATTGTTCTTCCTCTGCAAAACGAATTATTTGCTCTCCCTGACGCACAAGACGCTCAGGAGAATAGCTGATGACAGAACTGGTTTTTACAAAGTCCTGTACTCCAAGTGGTGATGAAAACTTTGCACTACCTGAAGTGGGCAAGGTGTGATTCGGGCCAGCAAAATAATCTCCGACTGGTTCGGGAGAATTTGGTCCAAGAAATATGGCTCCTGCATTGCGAATACGGTACAGATCTTCAAAAGGTTGTTTTGTCAAAACTTCCAAATGTTCCGGGGCAAGCTCATTAATCACTTCAAAAATTTCTTCTAAATCTTCTGCCACAATTATTGCCGAGCGGTTTGCAAAAGATGCTTCTATGATTTCACGGCGCGGAAGTGTAGGTACCAATTTTTTAAGACGTTTAGATACATCTTTTGCCTGTTTTGCTGATGTTGTAACGAGAACGGCTCCGGCATCAGGGTCGTGTTCGGCCTGGGACAGCATGTCCCGGACAAGGTATTCAACCGGAATATCGTCACGGTCACAAACAACCATGATTTCACTTGGTCCTGCAAATGAGTCTATACCGACAGTTCCGAAAACCTGCCGTTTTGCTTCTGCAACATACGCATTTCCCGGTCCGGTAATTTTGACAACTTGCTGAATCGATTCTGTACCATAGGCCAATGCGCCAATAGATTGTGCACCGCCTACTGAATAAAGTTCTTCGAGACCCATCAATGCTGCACTTGCCATCACTAATTGGTGCGGAAGTCCGGAAGGTCCAGGTGGAGACACCATTGCAATTCGAGGCACTCCTGCAACCTGGGCCGGGATCACGTTCATAAGCAAAGTCGAAGGATAAACTGCACGTCCTCCGGGGATATAAATTCCGACACTATCCACTGGTGTGACTTTCCAACCCAGCACAGTGCCGTCTGGACTGAAATCCAGTTGGCTTTCTGTTTTTTGCCGCTCGTGAAAAAACATGATATTGTCTGCAGCTTCTTCCAAAATGTGAAACAGCTCGTGATCCAGGTTTTCGAGAGCTTCTGTCAGTAAAGGTTTTGGTACTAGCCACGATTCGGGAATCACGTTATCGAACCGTTCAGTATATTCACGCAAAGCCGAATCCCCTTTTTCCCTGACGGTTTCCAATATTTCCTGAACTGTAACGGAAACGTCTTTATTTTCTTTAGCATCGAAGGATTTTGAAAAGAGATCAAATCCTTCAAATATTTTAACCTGCATCGTTTTCACTGTATAATTACAATTTTGTTACTGTTCGTTTACTGTATCAATCATGGAAAGAAACAATTTTCGTTCAGAAACAACACTTGAGATATGTTGTTCTATTTAGGCAATTAAGCTCTCTGCTTCTTTAAATTCAACGGAAACAGTTTTGGAAATACCGGGCTCTTCCATTGTAACACCGTACAAAAGGTCGCCGATTTCCATAGTCTTTTTATTGTGGGTGACAATTATGAACTGAGAATCGTAAGATAAACCTGTAATAAGCCGGTTGAAGCGCACTACATTCACATCATCCAAAGGTGCGTCAACTTCGTCCAGTAAACAGAATGGGCTTGGTTTAACCAAAAAAATTGCAAAAACCAGCGAGATAGCAGTCAGGGCTTTTTCTCCTCCGGAAAGCAAATTGATGTTTTGTAATTTTTTCCCCGGAGGTTGTGCCAAAATATCAACTCCTGCATTCAACAGATCTTCAGACTCTGTCAGTAAAAGCTTTGCTTCTCCTCCTTCAAACAAAGAACTGAATACATTCATGAAATTCTCATTGACCTGATCAAACATTTCTCTAAATCGACGTCGAGACTCAATGTTGATGTCTTTGATGGTTTCTTTTAAATCATCTACGGCTTTTTGCAAATCTTCGGACTGTGATTTCAAAAAATCAATCCTTTCTTTCAGCGCCGCATATTCTTCCGGTGCAGCAAGGTTTACTGCCCCCATTGCATTCAAACTTGCCTTTAATGAACGTAATTCCAGTCCCATTTGTTTATGATCGGAAGTATCAATATCAATTTCTGTAAGTATAGCTTCACGAGTTTGCTCGGTAATTTCTCTCAATTGATCTTCAAGCTGTTCCCTTTGCAGTCTGAATTCAGTCAACCTGATTGATTCCTGATGTGAAACGCTCACTGAATCTTCTAGATGACCCTGACGATCCTGCAATTTTTGAGAGAGCAGAGTCTGCTCTTCATTTTTCTGTTCGTGCAGTTGAATATCTTCTTCCAACTCCCGCTTCATGTCGGAACGTTTCTCCAGCAAGTCCTCAAAAGATTCATCAATTTCAGTAATTCGTTTACGACTTTGTTCGAGCCTCAGATCTCCCTCATTAAGTGCAGTTTTAAGCTGTTCAAGTCGCAGAGAGGTATCTTCATATTCTTTATTCAAGCGGCTTTCGGTTTCTTCAGTATTCTTTTGTTGCTCAGTTGTTTCTGTCAAAGAAACTCGGTGGGCAAGAAGTTCTTCGGCAATTGCATCGTTACGACTTTGCTGCAGTTGTATGCGTTCCTGCAGTTGATTTGTTTTTTCTTCCAGTTCAGCACGTTCTTTTCCCAGAGAAATAATAGTTTCTGCTGCAGTATTTTCTTTCAATCGTGAAGAGTCCATCTCCTCAAGTATGCCCTCAGAATCTTGAGAAAGTTGTGAAACTGTCTGCTGCATTCGGTGTTCCTCGAGCTGTTGGTGCTCCAGTTCCTTGTTGCCGCTCAGCATAGCAAATTCCAATTTTCGTGATTCTTCTTCTCGAGTCTCCTGCTCCTCTTTCAAAGATTCATGTCTTTCCCGGAGAGTTAGTAGTTCACTCTCAAATGTTTTTATCTTTTTTTGCAAATCATCAACATATGTTTCTACATCAATGATTTGCTGCTGACGCTGCAAAAAACCCAGAGATCCGGATTGTACTTTTCCCATGCTGGCGGAAGAATTTGAAAGACAAATTCCGGTTGAAGAGAGCCACTCTTCAGGAGAGTCCGGCCACTTTTTTTCAGCTTCATTCCAAAAATTATTTTCATCTTTCAGCAGTGTAAATCGTGAAAAAAACTTTTCTCCCCACTCTTGTAAAGGTTTCTTAAACTTGAGAATTTCCGGAAGAGGAATACCTTTGGTTCCTGCTGATTTCGGAACAGATGCAGGATGATCTAAAGCTACAAACCCGAGTTGCCCCAATTCGTGTTCAGCACAAAATATTTCTATTTGTGGAAGCTTTTCTGCTCGTTCAATAACCACCCAGTCCAGCACTTCAGCCATTACAGGAGATACGATATCTAATGTATCCGCAGGCACAGTAATAAAATCGGCAAGCAGTCCTGACACTCCCAGTTGCTTCTTAGTTTCCGGATTGTCCTGCATCAACTGCATGAAAATTTTTACACTGTCACTAAATCCTTCATAGTGAGTTTGGATTTGCTGCAGGGACTCAATACGAGATTCTGCAGTGCTTTGCTGATAACGCAGATCCTCAAGTTTTTTCTCCTCTTCAATTAGTTTCAAGTGCTGATCTTCTATGCTACTTTCAAGTTCAGCTAATTTTCCCGACAATTCTTCTTTCTGCAAGCGCATGGTCACCATCTGTTCTTCTCTGTCTGAAACCTGGAGAGTTACTTCCTGAAGCAGATTTTTGTGAGATTGTTGCTGGTCTTGAAGACGTTGCTGTCGTTCTGTAAGATTTTCCAGGCGTTCATCCAGGAAATTCTTCTGATTAGTTTGGTTAGTTAATTCAGTGTGTACAGTTAACAGTCGTTTTTGAAGTACAGAAGTTTCATCGGTGGATTTTTGGAGAGTTTCGTTTTCTTCAGCACGCTTCTCTTCGATAATAACAAGTTTTGCCTGCATTTCTCCCAAACGTTCTGCCAGTTCCATGCTGCGGTTATTTATATCAGCTCTTTCTTTTTCACGTTCAGTTAATCTTTGTTTCAACTCTAAGAGCTCTTTTTCCTGACCCTCCCTTTGTTCACTGACATTTTGCAGATTTTGTTTTTACAGTTCACGTTGATTTTCAGCTTCCTGTATATTTTGCTCTGTTTTAAACAGTTGTTCGCGCCGCTCTCCAACCTGTGTACCCAATTGTGTTTGCTCTAACTTAAGCCGTTCTAAATCAGTTTCAACAACTGACTTTTCACTTTGCAGATCCTGCTGCTGCTGCTGCTGTCCCTGTACCAGTTCTTGTACTTTTTGTTCGTTGAGACCTGCTTGATGCCAACTTAAACAAAGATGCTGACGCTCCAGCAGGCCGCTCTGTTCCTGTAGCTCCAAATATTTTTCTGCCCGTTCGACATGTTCCCGCAACCCGTCTTCCTGTTCCGAAAGCGCTCCAAGCACGTCGTTCACCCGAAGCAGATTTTGTGTTGTTTCATCCAGCCGTTTTTCAGCATTTTCACGTTTGAAGCGAAACTTGACGATTCCTGCAGCATCATCAATCAAGATGCGTCGATCAATAGGTTTGGCGCTGACAATTTCCTCTACGCGCCCCTGTTCAACAATCGAGTATCCGGTTCCGCCAATTCCTGTGTCCATAAACAATTCCCGCACATCTTTCAAACGCACGGGTATTTTGTTGATCATGTAAATACTTTCACCTGAACGGTAAAGGCGGCGGGTCACCGCAATTTCTGTGTAATCTGCAAATTGTTGAAGTGTGTCTCCTTTGGGGTTGGAAAAAGTCAGTGAGACTTCAGCCATTCCGGAAGGCTTGTGAAAGGAGCTTCCGGAAAAAATTACATCCTCCATTGAACTGCCGCGTAAATGTTTTACACTCTGTTCACCAAGTACCCAGCGAACTGCGTCAACAACATTGCTTTTTCCGCAGCCATTTGGACCCACTATAATTGTAATTCCGTTTTGTTTAACCTGCAGATTGACAGGATGACAAAATGATTTGAATCCTGAAACTCTTATTTTTTTGATACGCACAATTTTTTTCTATTTTCTTTTCAGCTTTTTTTACAAACAAGACACTTCAAATTAAAATTACTTCTCTCAGAATCAGAGCTAAATGCACTTCTTTTATCAGGCATTTAAGATTTTAGCTGCAAACCGTTCAACTCTTTCCGACATAGTTTCCAGTTAGGATAAAACTGATCCATTAATGCCTTGAATCTGTTGTTGTGACTGGCTTCTAGCAAATGCACTAACTCATGTACAACAATATATTCCAGGCATTCATGTGACTTTTTTACAAGCTCAAGATTGAAACGAATACCATGGGTTTTAGGCGTGCAGCTGCCCCACCTGGATTTCATGCTGCGAATGGAGAAGCGCTTGACTGAGACACCCAGTTTAAGTTCCCATTTTTTTATAAGAGGATTAAGTAGCTCCATCAACTGTTTATGATACCACTCATTCAGGACAGAACGCCTTTTTTCCATGTCAGCTCCAGTAGGAACATGGATCAATATTTCGTTTTTCACTAGCTCTGCAAAAAGAGGTTTGTTATTTTCTAACACTTTTAATTGATAGCTGTGACCTTTAAAGTAGTGAGTTTCCTGATTTATATATTTCAAAGGTTTTTCACGCACCTGATTTCGTATTTTTAAACGCTGTTTTCTAATCCAATCAAGCTTGGATAGCGCGAAAACACGAATTTTTTCCTGATTCATACGGAGTGGTGCAGAAACACGCACGATACCGTTAGGAGGGCATACCTTCAAGTGGAGATGTTTGATTTTCTTTTTAGTTACCTCTGCATCGATATCATCCAGCATAATCATTGAAATCATACGTTTTTGTTTAACTTTCACAGCGCGTTGCTTTTCTGTAAACAAAGAGAGTACATTAATGCTTTCAAACATTGTAACAATGGTTGGCGGGTTAAGTGAAAAATTCTTGAACTGTATGGCTGGTTTCTTTTGTCAAATAGTTTTCATTCGTGGAAAGGGGCATAGCACCAGTTAAAAATATTATGATCATATATATTGTGGAAACTACCGGGGAATGAAAAATATATGGAATAATTAGAGACTCCGCAAGCCACCCCACATGACACTTTACAAACTTTCAGGCATTTGAAATAAATTTTATATCTAAAAAGGGATATCATCCTTGATGAAACCGTCATCAGTTGGAGTTTCCTGGGCGTTCCCTGGATCCTGTGTTGATGCAGAGTCCTGTGTTGATGCAGAAGTTGCAGAATAATTTGAAGAGCCTCCTTCCTGAGGAATTCCCCCATCAACATTTTTTGAATCCAGAAACTGCATGTTTGTGACTACAACCTCAGTTTTGTAGTGTTTTTGACCTTGTTGATCTTCCCAGTCTCTAGTTTGTAAACGGCCTTCAACATAGACTTGCGAGCCTTTTTTCAAGTAAGACTGTGCCAAATCAGCAAGTCTTCCCCACAACACGAGGCTGTGCCATTCTGTTCGCTCTTGTTTTTCACCCTGTTTGTCTGTCCAATAATCGTTAGTTGCAATGGTGGTATTAGCTACAGCACTGCCGGATTGTGTGTAGCGAATTTCAGGGTCCTGTCCTAATCGTCCAATCAACATCACTTTGTTCAGATTTGCCATGTTTTTCTCCTGAATATTAGTATTTCTAAGATACTCTGTTTTAACGCAATGGAGCCAATAAGGAAAGTGCTTTTTTCAGTCTACCTTCAAACGGCAAATCCGAACTGCCGGTTTCTCGAAGTACTGGCAGGATTTCCTTTTCCGAATAGCCAAGGTTTTTTAATGCAGAAAAAACTCCGTCAATTTCAGTTCCTGAAAGAGTTAATCCTGCTTTAGAGCTCCCTGCAGGTCCTGGTTCAAATCCTGAAATTGGATGCCGCTTCAGTTGATCTTTCAAATCCAGACACAACTTTGCTGCAGTTTTTTTCCCTATACCGGGAACCTGGCTGAAACTCTCGGTGCTGCTCTGATGAACAGCATCCACCAGTTGACTGGGAGAAAGTACTGAAAGAACCGCTAATCCCAACTTCGGACCTACACCTGAAGTTTTGATAAGCATTTCAAATAATTCTTTTTCTTCTAATTTTTGAAAGCCATACAGGGAAATATCGTCTTCCCTGACATTTGTATAGATGTGCAGAGTGATAAATTCTTCCGGAGAGGCTTTAACAGCAAGATGTTGAGAAACATGAACTGCGTAACCCACACCGTCAGATGTTTTGAGAACGATTAAATTTGCTTCTGAACGGAGAATTTGTCCTTCAAGATAGGCAATCATGTAGCAAGTTATACATAAAAATGTTTTGTTTCTGGCTGCTCATCAAGCTAAGGTGATTGTTTAAGGGAGAGCCCCAAATGGGCATGTGTGATAGCAACGGCAAGTGCATCTGCTTCATCTTCTTGAAGTGAGTTCTGTAAATTCAACAGAATTTTGACCATATGCTGCACTTGATCCTTGCCAGCCCTCCCCACTCCAACTACAGTTTGCTTGACCTTCAGAGTCTGATATTCATGTATGGGTAAATGGCGTTCAGAAAATTTCAATAAAATAACACCACGTGCATGCCCTAAAGTAAGTGCTGACTGAGCATTCTTTGCAAAAAAGACTTTTTCGACAGCTCCACAATCCGGTCTGAATTCTTCAATCAATTGTTCCAGTTCTTTGGAGAGCATTGACAAACGATCAGAAAGTGGATGCTTTGCATTCAGTCGGATACAGCCGCTGGCTAAATGTCTGGTGCGGTTTCCGGTGTTTTCAATCAAACCGTAACCTGTTTTCCTGCTCCCGGGGTCTATACCTAAAATTCGCAGTGTTTCAACCAAGTTCTGCCATAACGCTTTCGCTGATGTCAAAATTGGAATGGACACTGTTTACGTCATCATCTTCTTCCAATAGATCAATCAGTTTTATTACTTGTTCAGCTTTTTTATAATTGTCGATTTCTATACGGTTTTGCGGATTCCAGATAACCTCTGCACTTAATATGGCAACATCATTCTCCTCCAAGTATAAACGTACAGCATCAAAATCAACAGGAGCAGTAATAATCTGATACGCGTCTGGGTTTTCAGTGTTTAAATCTTCCGCACCAGCTTCCAGAATTAATTCAGTAAGCCGGTCTTCGTCAATAACAGTGTTGTCAACCAAAATTGATCCCTGTCGGTCAAACATGTACTGAACAGAGTTAGCTGAACCCAGATTCCCATTGCATATACTGAAAGCATGTCTTACTGATGCAATGGATCTGTTCCTGTTGTCAGTCATCACTTCTACAATAATTGCAACATTGTGTGGTCCATAGCCTTCATAAATAATTTCTTCAAAAATTACTCCGTCTAATTCTCCTGCACCTTTTTTGATAGCCCTATCAATATTGTCTTTTGGCATACTTTGACTTTTTGCATTGGCAACTGCTGTACGTAAACGTGGATTGGCATCGAGATCGCTTCCGCCAATTCTTGCTGCTATAGTTAGTTCTTTAATCAATTTGGTAAAAGCTTTTCCCCGCTTTGCATCCTGAGCTGCTTTGCGATGCTTGATTGTACTCCATTTGCTGTGTCCTGACATATAAATTCAGATTTAAAAGTTTGAAAAGGCTTTGATTCACAAACTACTGTAAATATAATGACGCAGAATACACTAAATCAGACAATGCGTCCAATTAAATCATAAGTGTGGGATTCCGTAATTTCAACATTATTGAAAGTTCCAGGACGAGCAGTCCCATCATTGATATAAACTAACCCGTCTACATCAGGTCCTTGAAATTCACTTCGGCCTTGAAGTAGCAAGTCACTTTCTTCACTAAGGCCATCCACAAGGACTTTCAATTGTTTTCCAATCCAGCTCTTATTTCTACCACTGCTGACTTTTTGTTGTGCTTCCATCAGTTGCTTACGCCGTTCTTGCTTAAGAGAATTTGGAACAGGATCTCCCCATTTTGCTGAACGGATATTATCTTCATGGGAGTATGAAAATACTCCAACATGCATAAAATGTCCTGCTGAAACAAACTCAAGTAATTCCTGGAAATGATCTTCTGTTTCAGTTGGAAAACCAACAATAAAAGTAGTACGCCAAGCCAAATCCGGAAGATGTTTCTGTATCTCCTGTATTTTATTTTCTATCTGAGCACGGTCTATTTTTCGGTTCATTGCTTTCAAAACTTCATTATTAATATGTTGAAACGGCATATCGAGATACCGGCAAAATCTTTTATCACCTGCAATCACCTCCATCACTTCATCAGTAAAGGAGTTGGGATAGCAGTAAAAAAGACGTATCCAGAAATCCCCTTCTATTTTACTGATGTTTTTTAAAAGTGTTGCCAGTCCAGTACCGTTCTTAAAATCTTTTCCGTAGGATGAAGTGTCTTGCGAAATCAGATTGATTTCCTTAACTCCTTTTTTTGTCAGATTAATGATTTCAGTTACAATAGAGTTGACTGTACGGCTACTGAAATTTCCTCTTAACGCAGGTATGTTGCAAAACGAACACATGTTGGAACAGCCCTCCGCCACTTTAAGGTATGTATAATGACGAGGTGTAGTTTGTATACGGGCCTGTTTTTCAAATTGTCTGTAGTGAGGTTTTTGCTTCAAATTAAGTTTTGTTTGTCCGGTACCCTCATACATTGAGTACACAAGTTCCGGAATCTGTTCAAATCCGTTTGAACCAAACAGTCCATCCAGTTCTGGAATCTGGTCCGCGAGACTGTCCTGGTAACGTTGAGTCAAACAACCTGTTGCGACAAGCTTTTCACAGTTGCCAGTACTTTTGAAATCACTTAGTTCAAGAATCCTGTTGATTGACTCTTCACTTGCTTCTGTAAGAAAAGCACAGGTGTTGACAATAATTACTTCTGCAGAATCCGGAGTCTTTGTCATCTCAAAACCCTGGTTTTGCAGACTGGCCAGCATTATTTCTGAATCAACTTGGTTTTTGGAGCAACCCAATGTTTCCAAATAAATTCGCTTCTTTTCGTGCGGAGTCGATACAGATTCTGCTACAGGACTTGTCATAGTGAACAGTTTTTTCTAGAAGTACAAATGGTAGGAGTAAAATAAGACTCCTGTAGAAAAAAGGAGCCTTTAAAGGAAGGAGGGATTACTTGAAGGTTAGTCTTTAGTTTTTGTCTCAGGATCCTTTTCTTCAGTTATAACTTTCTCGGAAGTGATCTCAGTTTCTTCCTGTACTGCTTCAGAATCTGCCTGTACCTCCTCTTTTTCAGGTTCTGTGTTAGCTTCATCCTCTGCTGAATCAGTTTCAGTTGTAACAGGTTCTTCTTTTTTTGTATCAGCTTCAAGTTGTTCTTCCGGAACAGTCTCTGTCTGAATATTCTCTTCCGGTTTTTGCTTTGCTGTCGGTTCTATTTGAACAGATTCTACAGGTGATTCTTCTTTTGAAGATTCATTCTCAACTTGAGATATTTCTTTCTTCGTTTCTACTTCTTCACCTTCGGCCAAAGTAGGTTCCGCTTCTATAGGTTTAACTGATTCGTCAATTTTTTCTGAAGATGAGTTCTCAGCCCGGATTTCTTCACTTACCTCCTTTAAAACAGGGCTTTCCTTTTTCTTGTCTTTTTTCTTTTTACCTGACTGAGATTTAAGTTCGCTTAATCGGTCGGTTTCACTTCCAAGCAACTGTACAATCGCCATTTCAGAGTTGTCACCAAGTCTGTTTTTACCCAATTTGATAATTCGGCAATAACCACCTTGTCGATCTTTGTAGCGCTCAGCCAATTCTTCAAAAAGCTGTGTCATTGCTTCTTTGCTTTTCACAAAACTCAATGCTTGACGGCGAGCATGCAAACTGCCCTGCTTTCCCCAGCCTATCATTTTTTCAAGAGGCTTGCGCACCTCTTTTGCCCTGGCAAGAGTGCAGGTAATCTGGCCATATTCCAGGATAGATGTAACCATATTCCGCATCATTGCACGGCGATGTGCCGTTGTAACTCCTAAACGGTTTCCAGCTTTTAAATGTCGCATCGTATTATTGAGCCCTAATTTGTGTGTGGATTATTCATTGGATCAAAATTTTCCACTTCTGTACCCAATGATAAGCCCATTTCTGTCAAGATTACTTT
>OFBD01000008.1_pt1 | contig 19204 bp, 22 predicted proteins | sample 1520461 | NCBI WGS metagenome assembly OFBD01 (sample SAMEA3696448, study PRJEB22514) | metagenome | biome: water; feature: marine; material: hydrothermal vent | place: Pacific Ocean | collected 2014-08-15 | depth 1539 m | reverse complement strand
AGATTGTCTTCCACCAAGCATTTGGCAGCTTTTCAAAACCAAAAATGGTCTTAGACGCTTACCACCATGAAGGATTAGGTGCGAGGCTGCATCATACAGCTGTTTTGGGTTGCCATGAAGTTCTTTTTTTAGGAACTTGTTGACAATACCTGCGTTTTTCTTAATGGAATCACTTTTCTTCATTTCACCAGTCTCCAATTATTGTCAGGTATGTAATGCTTAATTGCATTTTTGTATATTGAATCATTTTTAGTCCAGTTTTTAATTAAACTAAGAAATTTATCATCAACATCAATAGATCTATCTAGAAAATAAAGCGCGATTACCATCCACGGGCAGTACACATCCATATTTTGTTGAAGCTCATTCTTTAATTCATCCGGGTCAATCCATTTAATCCCAGAAATCTCATCTTTGATCAAACACGTCTCATCAAAATCATCTACGATTCCAATCAATGTTCCACATATTTCATTTTCAGAACCAATGTCCTTGTAAGGAACGTGATACTCGAATTTGTTCATATAATTCATTTTGCAGTCTATTCCTATCTCTTCAGGCATTCTACGTTCTGCAGATGATACATAGGTTTCAGACTCCATTGGATGACTTGCAACTGTCCCATCCCAATAACTCGGCCAAAGCATTTTCTTATCACTTCTTTTGGTTAACAGTAATTTTCCTTCACCATTGAATATCAAAGCGGTAAATGCCCTGTGAAGCTTTCCGTTTGGCAAATGACATTTTACTTTATCCTCTTTTCCAATAGGATTGTCGTTTTGATCTACCAGAATAACATACTCTCCCATTGTATCACCTGAATAGCGTACCTTCAAACTTTTTACCAGAAGTAGCGTCAATGATCCTCTGAGGCTTGTTACCGTTTACGAAAAACACTTTCAGACCAGATCTTGACATCTTTGTCGCCTCTGTAATTTTTCTAGTCATTCCTCCAGTTACATCCATCCTGTTTTTACTGATTGTCGGTTTTTCCTTTTTGAAGTCATAAATCAATTTTTTTGACTTTGTATTAGAGTACACTCCATCTACATCCAGAACAAAAACTGATAATCTTGGCTTCAGTATTTTTCCAATTGTAGTCATTATAACATCTCCAGATAAAATGTAAGATTTTTTTTGACTATACCACAGTGCATCGCCATATGTAATTGGGATAAGACCAGACTTTGCAATCTCGCCAATCTTCTGAATCTTATTTCTAATAGGCTTGTTTCCGTTCATAAAATCAGTAGGTGGTAGAGAGTATGTGTTTAGCTTGTTTTTCGCGGCACTGTCCAAGATAATTTTGTCCAGTTCTATCATGGAGTTTTTTACTACTGAGAGTCCCTTCAAGCTGTATCTTGCGGGCTTTGTGTGCATGCCGTATTTCACAGACCAGTAATGACCGTATGAACCACCGCCATGAACCAAGATCTTTGGCTCATTAATCTTCTTGATCTGTTTTAGAATATTGTCGATTGTCTTTCTTCTCGCTGATTGTGGCTTTCCCTTATTTGTTATAATTGAGCCTCCCAATTTTATTAGAATCATTCTTCTATCGTACTCCACACTACTCCCTTTGTATCAATTTTTGCTGAAAAATATTCCTTATCCTTTGGTAAAAGTGCAGTCACTTTATCCATATTTTCATCCTTAACTAGTGCAATAATACATCCACCGTCACCAGCTCCTGTGATTTTTGTACCCAATGAGATTTCTTTGAGGGAACTTATCATATCGCGTAACGTATCATTTGAAATCTGAATTTCTTCAAGATATTTCTGATTCTCTGACATTTTTAATCCAAATGTAGTGGCATCGTTATTTTTCATGGCTGTAATTACTTCATCAATTAATTTGGTTTCAAGATCACATAGTTGAGAAAACCTCTCTTCATCATTTTCTTTGAATTTATTGACCTTCTCAACACTGTTCTTCGTGTTGTGCGGAATCATGGAATTTGCTATTAGAAGATTAAGATCAAAAGTATTATCAATTTTTTCAATACTAGGATATTCAATCATTCCACCATAAGTACAGACAGTACAATCTGCACCAGATGTATCAGGAAAGATTGTTTTTTCAGCCTCTATTGACATTTTTAAGATCTCTTCAGACGATAGTTCATTGAATAATTCGGAGATTGAAGCGGCTGCGGCAACACAGCATGCTGACGATGATCCAAGTCCTACCCCAATTGGAATATCAGAATCTATTGTAATTTCTAACCCACTAACATTTTGCTCAGAATTAATTATTTTATTTGCCAGATAAACAAATGGTCTAAACTCACTCTTCACTTCTTCATGCGAAGATGAAATGGGTACTTCAATTGTTCCCAATTGTGAATTTACCTTTATGGTTTTATTCTCTGTAAAAGTTGACGTGACTGTTACCCTTTTGTCTATTGCAGCAAGAATTGCTTTAGTTCCATGAACAACAAAATGTTCTCCGAACAGAATTATTTTTCCCGGTGCTGATGCTATTGATTTCAATATTTTGGTTTAAGGTATTGCTCTATAATTCTTCTTCCACTTCGGCAGTCTTGGTTTCAAAGTCTTCAATTTCATATTTCATTGTTTCTGAATCTTGAAGAATTTCACGAGCTAATAACCAATAAACTGTTGCTAGTGATTTTCTTCCTCTATTATTAGCGGGAATAACCAAGTCGAGTTTTGATGTCACATTATCAGTATTGGCAATTCCTATTATCGGAATTCCCGCATTTGTAGCTTCAGTAATAGCCTGAGCATCAACCTGCGGATCAGAGACTATGATTAGTTTTGGTTCTGAATAATATGGCAGTGATGGATTTGTAAGGGTTCCAGGCATGAATCGTCCTAACATTTTTTCTGCACCAGTTAATTCACAGAACTTTTCAATTGGTGTGGTTGCATAAGATCTTCCGGAATATACAATCACTTTCTTAATGTCAAATTTTTTTATAAATCTAGCAGCAGTCTGAATTCTGTCTAAAGTAATATCTAAATCAAGTAGGTAAAGACCCTCAGGGTTGGCTTGTGTGATATACGGAATCATAAATTTTGTTTTCACTTCAGTACCTACTCTAATTCCAGTTGTAAGAATTTTCTTTTTAATTTCTTCGTGCTCTGCTTGTTGGCTCATTTGATTTTTAAACCTCAGCCATGCCTTGTATTAAATCATGCTCTGAAAGACGGATTAACTCGTTTAATTTTGCAACTCTCTCTCCTCCAACAACACCGACTTTTAACATCTTGGAATTAGTTCCTATTCCTATGTGAGAGATCTGTGAATCAATTGATTCCCCAGAGCGATGTGATGTGATCAATTTAATGTCATTGTTATCTGCTACTTTGGCAAATTCTAACGCGTCATACAGGCTCCCAGCCTGATTTACTTTTAAAATTGCAGCGTTGCACGATTTATTTTCAATTGCTTTTTTTAGTATGTCTTTGCTTGTTACGGTTAGATCATCACCAGTTATCATAGTTTTAGGGAATTTTGAGACCAATTCAGACATATCCCCAAATGCTTCTTCATGTACCGCATCTTCTGCATAAATTAATTTGTATTTTTCAATAATACTAGCAGCAAATTCAATTTGCTTTTCTGGTGTATTTTCAAATCCTGCTCTTTCATATACGTACAAATGTTTTTCTTCATTCCATTGAGTTGATGATGCAAAGTCAACCCCTAATGATACCTCCTTTCCTAAAGTGTACCCCAAATTTTCACAAGCCATTGCACAAAGTTCTAATGCTTTTTCATTATCACATTTTGGAGCCCATCCACCTTCATCCCCTCTTCCATTTGTAAAACTGGGGTCGGCTTTTTCTATCACATTACGTAATTCTTTATGAACTTTGAAATTTGTTTCAATAGCATCCCTAATCGTTTTAGCACCAGGAGCAGAAATTAGAATTTCTTGTATGTCTGGCGTTCCAGGTCCCGCATGCACCCCACCGCCTAAAATATTTCCTATCGGGATTGGGAATCTATATTCATCTTGTTCTGAAATTAATTCGAACAATTGCTTTCCAACTGCTTTTGATGCTGATTCCATTGAAGCAATTGTAATTGCATAAGCTAATCCTCCACCAATCTTAGAATAGTTAGACGTTTGATCTATCGCCTTTAACGTTTCATCAATTGATTTCAAGTCACTTGACTCAAATTCAAGAAATTTCTTTGAATTTTCGTTTAAAATACGGAGGCTTTCCTCTGGACCACCTTCCGGAAAGCTAACAGCTTCATATTTTCCAACACTTGCACCAGATGGCGCAGATGTTCTACCTAGGTATTGGTTGTCAGAAATAACGTCGACTTCTATAGTTTTGGTACCCCTACTATTATGAATTATCCTACCTCTAATTGACGTAATTTTAGCCAATCTATTCTAACTCTGATTGAATGTCTATATTCCTTTTGTACATAGCCTCATAAAACGGAAGCACTTGTTGTATTGTCTCTACTGTTGTTAACAACATTCTTCGACAGCAGTACCTTTTGATTCCTAACGAATCTAATATTTTTGCAGGTTCTTCACCAGATTTTACCTTATTCTGATACTCTTCAAATTTATCAGATACAAGATTACCACACGTAAAACATCTTACTGGTACTAGCACATTTTCAAAAAAGAGTTAAGGATTATAAAAACCCTGCACGGAAATTATTTGCGGGTGTCGCCCAGCCTGGCCAAAGGCGCTAGCTTGAGGGGCTAGTCTCTTAGGAGTTCGTGGGTTCAAATCCCATCGCCCGCATTTCTAAAAATTATATTATTATTTTTTTGTCAAAGCTTTGACGAAATGATTTCTTCTAATCTCTTCAGTAATTACAGCTCTTGTTTCTTCTACAAGAATACGATTGACATCCAATTTTCTTCTTGTTTCCTTTACTATTTTATCATACATTGCAAATGGATAAAGAGCCTGATAGAGATTTTCCATAACATTAAAAATTCTATCAGCTTTCTTCAGTTGGTCATTTCTGATATTATCTAATACAAATCTTTTAAGCTCACCAATACAATCAAGTAATCCCAAAATGTATGATGCCTCTGAAACTTTTAGAGATTTTAGTGAAGGAATTTCCTTATTTTCTACAATTGCTAAAAATGAATGAGCCTCAACAAATTCCTGTTCAGGTGTGATAAGATATTTTTTAAAGTTATTCTTCGCTTTTTTTTGGTTCACTTTTAAAACTGCTTCCGCTTTTTTGATTTTTTCTCTTGCTAATCTAAGATCACCTTTATGAGCTGCTATGATGGAATGACTGCATAAGATTACAACATCTCTTGTATTTTTTATCAAAAATTCTCTTGATGCATTTGAAGCTTGTAGAGACTTTGAAATTCTCGGCAGCGATGATTTTACGTTCTTTAATGTCATGACTTGTTTTAAAAAAACTGGGATAAAGTCGTTTGCCAAAGGGCTTAATTGTCTTATTAATTTGGTTTAGACATGTGCATAACTGTCAAACAAATGATGCAGATTGAGGAAAATGGTCATCAGATGGGGTTTTTGAGAAAATTTATGATGGAAAATGCCGGTGCGGCAGCAACAAAAAGACTAGTAGAAAAATTTGGAGATGTTAAATCAAAAAACGTTCTAGTTTTTGCTGGACTTGGGAATAATGGTGGTGATGGTTTAGTAATTGCACGGCATTTAGCAGGATATGGATCAAGCGTAACTGTTTTTCTTTTGGGCGAGCCGGATAATATTAGATCAGAAGAATGTTCATGGAACTGGAACTTGTTAGAAAAAATGAAATCAATAAAATTACTTACTGGTGGAAATTTTGAGCTTCTTAACAATTTGGACAAGTTTGATATAATAATTGATGGGATTTTAGGAACTGGAATTTCAGGTGAAATAAGGGAGCCACAAGCATCTGCTATCACATTTATCAACAAATCAAATGCATTCAAACTAGCTGTTGATGTTCCTTCTGGTGTAGATCCAGATACTGGAAACAAAAATTTACCACATGTTACAGCTAACATAACAGTAACATTTCATAGAATGAAGGTTGGGATGCAAAAAAGAACAGATGTATGCGGTGAAATTTTTGTTGAAAAAATTGGGATTCCTCCAGAGGCAGAGATTGGTGTTCTATGAAGGTGTATCAAATTCCAGTGGGTCCAATGCAGAATTTTTCATACATTGTTGAAGACGAATCTACACATGAGGCAATTGTGATTGATCCATCGTGGGATTTGGAAAAGTTAACTGAAATTATCAACGAACAAAATCTCAATCCAAAGTATATCATTAATACTCATTGGCATGATGACCATACCAGAGGAAATGAGGATTTGGCAAAAGAACTTAGTGTAAAGATTGTTCAGCATAGTGCATCACAACTAAAAAATGACTTGACAGTTTCAGACGGGGATTCTATAAAATTTGGCTGTTCTGAACTTGCTGTATATCACACACCTGGACATTCTAAAGACAGTATTTGTCTAGTGGGTGACGGAAAAATTTTTTCTGGTGATACTTTGTTTGTAGGAAATTGTGGTCGAATTGATTTACCAGGAGGAAGCGCAAAGGAACTTTATCACAGTTTGTCTGATGTTATTGCAAATCTTAGTGATGATCTAGTTTTGTATCCAGGTCATGATTATGGCTCATCTCCAACATCCACTATTGGAAGCGAAAAAAGAACAAACTTTGTAATGCAAAAGGTCTCGGAGGCAGAATTTGTTGAACGAATGGGTGGCTAATTATGTCTGATATCAAAATTCATTGCAATGAGGAAAAAGGACAAAAATTCATAAAAGATATTGAGCAGAAGCAGTTTCTTTTTTCATTTGTAATTTCCTATACAGAAACATGTGAAATTCCCGGAATTACAGTGGCTGGAGCTGATGCAGATTTCATCAAATTTACTCCAGCTGCAGACGCGGAATTTCTTCACTATGGATCCTGTAAAAGTATAGATATGATTCCGATGACACCGGATGGAAAACCAACACCCGCTCTTCTGACCAAGGCAGCTTTGGAATCAGCAAGCATCCCGCAAGTAATTATTAATGCTGGAAGCAAAATTTCTCCAAAACTCCCATATTTTCAAACCGATATCACTCCTGGTAAAAATATAGCCATAGAACCTGGACTTGAACAGTCTAATGTTATGCACGCTATTGACTGTGGCAGGATACTTGGCAGAACGTTAGCTTCATGCACTGATTGCCTTATAATTGGCGAAAGTATTCCTGCGGGAACTACTACTGCGCTTGCTGTTTTGAAAAGTTTGGGAGTAGATGCACATGTAAGTTCAAGCATGCCCAAAAATCCTCAATCATTAAAAAATGGAGTTGTTGAAAAAGCACTAAAGCGTTCTGATTCTAAAGAGCCATATGATGTGATAGCAAATGTCGGTGATCCAATGATACCGTTTGTAGCGGGCATGTTAAGCACTGCCTCTGAGATCACAAACGTAATTTTAGCAGGAGGTACTCAGATGGCTGCAGTTCTTGCTATAGCAAAATCAACAGGATATGATGAAAACAGAGTTGCAATAGGAACTACGTCTTACATAATTGATGACAAAGATGCGAACTTGTTGGATATGGTAAAATCAATTTCTGACATTCCCGTCTTATCTATAAATCCAAGATTGGAGGATTCGAAGTTTGACGGTTTGCGTGCTTATTCAAAAGGATTTGTAAAGGAAGGAGTTGGAGCTGGCGGAAGCATGATTGCTTCAATTCTCAAAACTGGTATAGATTCAAAAAAATTGTTAGAATTGATTGATAAAGAGTATTCACGAGTTACTACTTCACAGTAACAGACTTTGCTAGATTTCTTGGATAGTCAGGGTTGGTTTTCTTTTCTAATGCAGAGTAGTATGCCAATAGTTGGATTGGAATAATTTCAATTATTGGATATAATGATTCAGCAATTGGAGGAATCTCAACCCAATAATCATAGACATCACTTTCCTTATCTGAAATTCCAATAATTTTTGCACCCCTTGCCTTAATCTCATTAGCACTGTTTAACGTGTCACTATAAGTCGAATCATTTGGATTAATTATTATCACATAGACATTTGAATCCATTAAAGCCAATGGTCCATGCTTTAGCTCTCCACCTGCTATGCCCTCTGCATGAATGTATGAAAGTTCTTTTAGTTTTAGAGCAGCCTCTCTGGCAATTGGAAGATGAATTCCTCTTCCAAGAACATAGATGTCTGTTACATCCTTAAGATCCTTAGCTATTTCTTTTATCTTTGATTGATTTGATAGAACCTGGGAAATTATTGATGATATGTTTTCCCAGTCTGGATTAATGCAACCATTACACAGTTTATCAGTGATTTTGTATAGTATTGCAAGTTGTGACGTAAAGCTCTTTGTTGCAGCAACTCCAATTTCTGGCCCACAATTTAATCCAATTACTAATGATGATTCTTGTGAAAGTGATGAGTTTAGATGATTTACAATTGACAAAACATTTGCATTTGATTCTTTAGCAATTTTGACAGCTTCTAACACATCAGCACTTTCACCACTTTGCGAAATAGCAATAAGTGTAGAGTCACGTTCAATATCATCTGGCGAAAATGGTAATTCACTTGCAATTACAGTATTTATCTTAATTTTTGCAAATTTTGACATTAGATATTTTGCTATTTCAGCCGCATTGTAACTGGTTCCACTTCCAGTAATGTACAAATTTTTTGCTTGCTTGATACCGTCAACAAATTGTTGTATTTGATCGTTGTTACCTGCTTGTGATATTGAATCAGGCTGCTCTGAAATTTCCTTTAGTGTAAAATGTGCATAATCACCCTTGTAAACATCTGCAAATTCTTTTGAAACTTTTGTAATTTGATATTTGACAGACGAGCCATCAAAACCAAAAGTATGTAATCCAGTATCATTCAGAATTACAAAATCTTCATTATCCAGATAAATCGCATCATCTGTTTTTTCTATGAAACCCAGTACATCACTAGACAAATAGTAGCTGTTCTTTCCTACTCCTACAATTAGCGGTTCATGAAATCGCGCACCAACAATAGTACCATCTTCAAAAATTACTACAAAAGAATAATGCCCTTTCAGCTGTGCAACTGTTTTAATGATAGCCTGTTTTACATCTGGGGTTTCATCAAAATTTAGTTGAATTAGATTAGCAATAACTTCCGTGTCAGTCTCACTATGAAAATCAAAACCTTTTTCTTGTAAATTTGATTTTAATTCTTCAAAATTTTCAATGATTCCATTGTGAACGATTGCAATTTTACCAGAATTGCTTGGGTGTGGGTGTGCATTTTTTTCAGTTACTTTACCATGTGTTGCCCATCGTGTGTGACCTATGCCAATGTTACCAGGAAGTCCATCAAGTTGTATAGCATTATTTACCTCTACTACCTTCCCAACTCCTTTTCTAAGCAGAATCTGGTTTTTTGATTTGGTTGCAATACCTACGCTATCATAACCCCTATACTCCATCCTTTGTAATCCATTGACTAGGATTGGTGCTGCAGAATTCTTTCCGCGGTAGCCAATAATTGAACACATTTTAATTCTTAAGAGATTAGATTTTTGTCTGTTGATAAGCTTAACTTATGATTGTTCAGACGATTCTTTCGGTGCATCTTGTTTAACTGGCGGTTCTTCATTTTTAGATTGATCATTGGTTTCAGACTCTAGGTTTTCTGTTTCAGGACTTCCTAAATCTGATTCTGGTTTGGATAATGTTTCATTAAAGCGTGATTCAGGGATTAAGCGAATCTTTGTTTCCTCCTCAGTTTTAACAACATATGATGGAATTGTAACAACACTATCTCCAATCATTATATGTCCGTGGACAATTGCCTGACGTGCTTGATATGGAGTTTTAAAAAATAATTTTCTTTGTGCCATAGTTTGTAAACGGCGTGACAATAAATCATTAACTTGTAGGTTTAACACGTCATCTAAAGTTGAATTTTGATCTACTAATCCAATTTTTGAAAGTGATTGTATTAGTATAGGTTCTTTTCTCTCTCGTTCTTCTTGTCTTAATGCGAGTAAAGAACGGGCCTGTAACCTTACTCTTGATAACTCTGTTTGTGTTTTCCATAACTCTCTTTTTGTTTTCAATCCAAATGTACCAAGAGTTTTTAATTCATCCATCATAAGATCATAATTAAGTGGACGCTTAGGTTTCTTCCAAACTCTTCTTGGCGTTTTAGGATCTCCCATCTAAATCATCTATTTCTTCTTTCCAGCTGCAGGTGCTTCCTTCTTTCCAGCTGCAGGTGCTTCCTTCTTTTCTGAACCTTCTTTAGATGTCGCTGCTCCTTCTGCACCAGCTTCAGCTGCTCCTTCTGCACCAGCTTCAGCTGCTCCTTCTGCACCAGGTGCAGCAGCTCCTTCTCGTGCTGGCATTACTTTGCCTCCTTTAGCAACACCAACTGCTCCGCCTTTTCTACCAGTGCATCTAGTACGTTGTCCTCTAACTTTTAATCCAAACATGTGACGAATTCCTCTCCAGCTACCACTGGTTTTCTCTCTTTCAACATCATTTCTTACTGTAAATGCAATATCAGAAGTTATCAAATGCTTATCTTCTCCTGTTTCAACATCTTTTCTTCTGTTTAAAAACCAAGATGGAAAATTAGACGTTGATGGATTTTTTATAACATTTTCAATTGATTTAATCTGTTCCGGTGACAAATAGCCGATTCTTTGACTAGGATTTATTTTTAAAACGTTTAAGATTGTATTAGCAAACATATAACCAACACCTCTTATCTGGGTCAGTCCAACTATCATTTTTCTCTCTCCAGGAATGTCGTTTCCGACGATCCTTACCATATATTGATATTCAGCGGTCAAGCATCAAGATTTTCAGTGACCCCGATAAAAACCATGCTGAGATTGTGAATTATTTTGAATGATTTATGTAAAGAATTATAATTTTGTACGCTAAGACGAATATCATGTCAGATGACGCTACAAATGAAAGCGAAAAAATTCTAGAATCACTATTTGAACCTGATAATGCTGAAATTCTAGTAGAATTAAAAGACGGTCCAAAACTATTATCATTTCTTACGAAAAAAATTGCTATTTCGAAAGAAGAACTTGATGAGAAGCTATCATATTTAATAGAAAAAGGCTTTGTAAGCAAAAACGAAAAAAACGATGATATTTCTTACTTGCTAGATACTGAAAAACTGTCAAAAGTTCTAGAGAATGATGATAATTTTAAAAACATTGATGATGGTCTAGCGAAGCTTGATAGCTTCCTAAACTGATAGCATGCTAATCAAATTAAACTCAAAATTAACAAACAAAACTACTTTTTTTTCTGATTAATATATAAATACTCTAAAAATGCCGTAGCCTTGTCAACATGAAACTTTGGGGAAAATTTTTCTTGCCAATCTTTGCTCTTTCGCTTTTATCATATGGAATATCCGGTGCAGCATATGCGGCAGTAGAACCACTTTCTGTTACAGCAAATAAGGAATTTTATGCAGAGGGCGGCACAATTATAATTTCGGGATTTGTAAAGAATTTTGACGCGTCAGATCCACAGAAAAGAATGGATGTTACAATTGTCATCACTGCACCAAATGGGAATCTTGTAACAGTTCTTCAAATATCACCGAGCTCGGATGGAAATTATTCTGACTCGTTTACTGCTGGTGGTATGATTAGTGCTGAAGGTGATTATACTGTTAAAGCAAAGTGGGGTGCACAATCAAACCAAACCACGTTTAAGTATGGTGGCAGTTCTGGCGCACCTGTTGTAGAAGAAGAGGTGCCCGAACCAACACAAACAGAAGTAGTAGACGAAGAACCAGAAGTAGACGAAGAACCAGTTATGGAATCATCCCAGCCTGTTTGCGGACCTGGTACTGTATTAAAAAATAATGTTTGTGTAGCTGAACAACAGAAAGGTGGTGGATGTTTAATTGCAACTGCTGCATTCGGTTCTGAAATGGCACCACAAGTTCAATTCCTTAGAGAAATTCGTGATAACACTGTGTTGCAAACACAATCAGGATCAACATTCATGACTGGATTCAACCAATTCTATTACTCTTTTTCACCTACTATAGCGGATTATGAACGAGAGAATCCAGCATTTAAGGAAACTGTAAAGATTGCAATAACACCAATGCTTACCTCACTGGCAATTCTAAACTATGTTGATATAGATTCAGAAGAGGAAATGTTAGGATATGGAATTGGAATTATACTTCTTAACATAGGAATGTATTTCATTGCACCTGCAGTCATTATATTTAAAATAAGAAAAAGGAAATAATCTCTACGTTCTTATAGTTTATCAAATCCATAAAATTTAATGGATGTAGAATTTGAGGAATTTGATACTGTCGAAGAAGTATTTCTGTATATGGCTTGTGTTGCATCACCAATGAAAAATATTTTGCCAATTAATTCTTACAAAGGATATATTTGCTCTATTATACCGTTGAGCCATTCAGACACTGACACCTATCTAATGATTTACACAAAGGGCACGTTAGAAAATGGAATTTTGGAATTTGATGTGAACACTAAATCTTACAAAAAGGTTGAATCCATAGAAAGATCCGATAAAACCTATTTTGTAATCATGTCTCCAAAAAGAAACACTATAGCTGATGCAGCAATAGAAAAATTATAATCTATTATTTTGTGTAAGCAGGAGCAGTAACAGATCTACTTCTTGCCCATTTTTCAATAATCTCTTCAGGCATTCTTCCATTAAACAAGTCCTTACACAAACCACGCAAATATCTCATTATTGCCCACGTTCCAACTTTAAGGATACCATACATGAAAATTTTCATTGGAGGTCCATACGTCTTGTTTCTAAGAATAATTGGTATGATATCATTAATAACACGAAGGTTGTTTTCCCAACATTTCCAAAACAATGTAAACTGTGCCTCATTCAGGTTGCCAAAGTGCATTGAATTTTTCTCACTAAAGTCTTGGTAGAGTAACGGAGCTACTAATCCCCTAAAATCAAACGCCCTAAAGTCACCCATCATATCAATTGTATGTTGAACATCATCAGGTGTTTCATCCGGCCAGCCAATGATTATAGTAGCTGCTGGAAACCAATGATTTTTGTTAAGTATTTTTGCGCCTTCTCTCACTACCCATCCCCACTCTTCTGGTGAAAATGGTTTTGCCTTTATTCCCAAGTGTTTTTTTACCAAGTTAGGAGCAACCGTTTCAATTCCTAGATTTGTTGATATCCATCTTCCACTCTTATGCATGTCATTAATTTCAGAAATATCTTGCAGCAGCTTTGGATCAGCAACAACAGCTGAGAATGTCATGTGTGTGGTGCCAACAAAATTTGCACCTAGATCTTTTAGTCCCTTCCATAGAGAAGTGATGGCATCATAGTTTGGATAGAAGTCTTTATTGTCACAGCCATATAGTAGCATCTCATCAGAGTGTAACCAAACAGAATCAAAACCATAATCAAGGTTTACCTTCGCTTCACGCTGTAGTCTGTCAATAGGAAGATCCTTTTTGGATCTTTTGTTAACATCACAAAAGTCACAACCTCTTCCGCATCCTCTCATTGCCTCTATTAAGGAATTTACAGTGGGAGAAGTAATCTCTGGAATATTTTGTATGTTCCTTACGAAGCAATGCATTAGTTCTGGCGCATCTCCTTTTTCCAAGTCATTGAATAAATCCAAAGCAAGCTCATCTGCTTCACCAACAACCACAGTATCAATTCCATGAATTCTCATTCTGTCTGACTTTGCAAGTTCCCATGCACCATTTCCTCCAACAACAACTTTGAAATCATATTTTTTCTTTAATTGGATAATATCTGCACACATCTTTTTGAATTTCATCGCAACGTAAGAAAGTTTTTCAGGTGACATTGTAGTTGTAACCGGTGCCATTCCAAGTGGATCCATTACATTGATTCCAACTATTTTGGTATCAGAGCCTACTGATTTTTCAATATAATCAGGATTTACAGTTAGAATTTCATCTCTCTTGTAACCTTGTAACAGTGCACCTTCTACCCTTCTTAATCCAACTTGAGCAACTTTTGCTTCTCCAGTATTAGGGTCAGTTTCAACCGGAGGGCAAAAGACTTTGTCAAAAACCCATTCTGGAAGAACCTCATAAGGACCACATGCTATGAAACCATAAAGAAAATTACCCCTATAATTAGTCATTAAACTACGATCCGCAGTAAGTACTATTCTTTTACCAGACAATGTAAGCTTGACCTTGTCGATAGTATAAAATTTTTGCGACAAGACACCTAATATTTACCAAAAATTCAATCATGAAAAAGGGAGAATAGAATGAAAGAAGTTAGTGAACCTAGACACACTGAACCACATATTGGTGAATCCAGCGTAATTAGGGATTTTGTTTTCGGGTTTGGAGATGGAATAAACACTTCACTTGGGATTGCAGCTGGAGTTGGTGGTGCAAACGTTTCCTCTGATATTATAATTTTGGCGGCATTAGTGGGAATGTTTACTGGCGCAAAGGCTATGGCTGTACAAAATTATCTTGCTGTAAAATCTCATAGACAATTATTAGAATCCGAAATAGCCAGGGAGAAGTGGGAGATAGAAAATAAAGCTGATGTTGAACGTCAAGAGATTGAGGATATTTACAAAGCAAAAGGGTTTTCAGGCAAAGAACTTGAGATGATTGTAAACAAAATTACTTCTGATAAAAAAGTCTGGTTAGATACAATGCTTAATGAAGAACTAAGATTGAATGTAGATGTTGTTGGAAGTCCACTAAAAAGCGCATTGATAATGTTTGTTTCTTTTTTGGTTGGCGGTATGCTTCCTATAATTCCGTTCTTTTTTGGTAGTGGTTATAGTGCCCTTCTAATGGCAGTAGGAATTAGCATAACGGCTTCATTTATTGTTGGTGCTATAAAATCACGAATGGCAGAAACTGGTATAGTGAAAGGTGGTTTGGAAATGGCTGGTCTTGGAACTGGTGTTGCATTAATTGGATTTGGTATTGGCAGCGAACTTGCAAACTTGGGAATAATTAACGTGTAGATTTAGTTTTTATTCTGTTTGCTATATTTGCAGCCGCAGCACCTGCACCAACACCATTGTCTATATTGACTACAGTAAGACCAAGGGAACAGCTTTGCAACATAGAAGCAAGCGCAGCAACTCCTTTTTCACCATATCCATATCCAATTGAAGTTGGTACTCCTATTACAGGAACATCAGCAACAGATGTTACAATTGATGCTAATGCACCTTCCATACCAGCAACCACAATTATAACACCAACTTCTGATTCAATGAATTGTTTAATAACGGGAAAAATTCTATGCAGTCCTGCGATTCCAACATCATAACTGCATAAACAATCGCAGTTCATAGATTCACACACAAGTCTAGCCTCTTCTCCCACACCAATATCTGATGTACCAGCAGCAATTATTCCAACTTTCCCTCCAGTTTTTTTAATATTTTTTTTGTAAATCAGAAGTGCAGTGGTGTTTTTTCCCTTTTTAATTTTATACTTATTTTTTTTTGCAAATTCTAAAATTTTAGTATAATCTTTTTGTTTAATCCTAGAAACAAGCACCTCATTATTTTTTGATAAAGTTTTTTTAATTATTTTTTTTAAATCTAAAAGCTGTTTTCTTTCACCCAAAATAATCTCAGGTATACCTTTTCTATTTTTTCTTCCAGTATCAATCTGAGCAATATTGCCTATCTTTTCAATTGAATATAACGATAATAATTTTTCAGCCCTTGATGGTGAAATCTTTCCTTTTTGTAATGATTGGAAAATTTGTTCTACGTTCAATTATCTACATTAAATTTGATTGTTTAAAAAATGATCAGATATCAATACCTGTTAGGGCATTTTTAACACTGTTTACTCCCTTATCGAACCACTCCTTTTCGTCTTGGTTTAAATCAAGTTCATTGATTTTTTCTACACCATTTTTTCCTATCACTGCAGGTACACCTATTGTGACATCCGAATAACCGTATTCTCCGTCTAAATATGTTGAAACTGGCATGACTTGTTTTTTGTCTTTCACAACACTTTCAATCATAGAGGAGATTGCATTTCCTGGTGCATGGACTGTAGCCCCTTTCAGTTTTATTACTTCAGCTGCAACATTTTTTGTCAGAGTAAAGATTTCATCTAATTTTTCTTGAGAAAGGATCGTAGGTAAAGATTTTCCAGATACTTGTGCAAATCTAGTTAGTGGTAGCATATTTTCTCCATGTTCTCCTATTACCATAGCATCAATGTCTTTTCGTGTTCCGTTAGTTGCCTCGTGAATGAATTGTTTGAATCTTGACAAGTCTAACATTCCGCCCATTCCAAAGACTCTATTTCTTTCAAAACCTGAAGTTTTGAATGTGATGTATGCCATAGGGTCTAATGGATTAGTAACTGGAATTATCAATGAATTATCTGCGTGTTTTTTTATATTTTCTACAACGTCTTTTACAACTCCCGCATTAATCTTCAACAAATCCATTCTAGTCATTCCTGGTTTTCTTCCAGCACCAGCTACTACAACAACAATATCTGAACCCTTCATATCTTCATAATTGTTAGAACCACTGATTTCAACATCTATTCCCTGTTCAGATAACAGATGATTGAGATCCATTGCTTCTCCCTGTGGGAGTCCCTCTGCAATATCCAAGAGAAGGATTTGATCGTCTAGTTGCTTTATTGCACAATGTAGCGCAGCAGATCCACCTACTTTTCCCGCACCAATTATGGTTATCATATTTTGCACTTAGATTTTTGATAATTAAATCTATGTAGCCGAGTAAACGTTAAACAGAATTTATAAGCATTTTAAAGAATTTAGTTTTATGGTATTTGTTATTGATGCACAGGTTGCCGGCGTTTCTGGCGATATGTTACTTTGTAGCCTTGTAAATATTGGTGCAAACAAATCAAAGATCATAGATGGAATTCGTAGCGCTGAATCATTATGTAAAGACGTTAAAGTGAAAAAGATAGATTTTGTGGAAGTGAAAAAAAATTCATTACAAGCAACTGAATTACTATTAGAAATAGATGATGATGTGCATGAAAGAAAAGGCATAGAGATAAAGGAAATAATTACAAAATCTGCGGGACAATTAAAAATTTCTGAAAGTGCAAAAACTTTTGCTGTAAAATCTATTGAAACTCTCATACACGCAGAATCAAAAATTCACGGTGAACCGGAAGACTCGGTGCACTTTCATGAGGCAGCAAGTTTTGATACAGTTGTAGATCTATTAGGAACTGCTATTGCTCTAGATGATTTGGGTTGTTTTGATGATGATATAGTTGTCACACCTGTAGCTATAGGAGGCGGCACAGTAACTTTTTCTCATGGTACTAGTTCTAATCCTGCCTATGCAATTTTAGAAATATTTAGAGAATCAGGAATTATTACAGTAGGCGGAAATGTAAAGGATGAACTTACAACTCCTACAGGAGCTAGTATGTTAGTTAATTTGGTTAAGGAATGCTCCGAATTTTATCCACCTATGAAAATTCAATCTATTGGTTACGGTGCAGGCCAGAAAGATTTTGAAGGATTTTCAAACGTATTGAAGATAGTTAGAGGAGTATCATCCACCAAACTTCAACTTGACACAGTGAAAATACTTGAAACAAATGTTGATGATGTATCTGGTGAAGTTCTTGGAAACATGATTGAAAAAATAATGGCACATGGTGCAAAGGATGTAACAATATCTTCTGCAATCACAAAAAAAGGTCGCCCTACAAATTTAGTATCTGTTATTTGTGATTCTGATACTATGAATTCTATTATGGACTTGTTGGTTACTGAAACTGGAACACTTGGTGTAAGAGTAAGAACTTCTGAACGATACATTGTTCCTAGAGCTGTTAAAACGCTATCTGTGAATATTCAGGGACAAAGTTTTGATGTCAGATATAAAATCAGAGATCTAAATAACGGGTCTCACTTCAAAATTGAATCTGATGACATCAAAGAAATTTCCGGTGTTCTTAGTATTTCGTTTAAAGAGACAGAAGAATTACTCAATCGAGAAATTAGGAAAAAACTATGAAAGCACAACTTACTAAACTGCTAAATTGGTTTGATGACAAAAACAGTGTACTTGTAGCACTTTCAGGTGGCGTTGATAGTGCTTTAGTTGCTTATTCTGCTTATGCGAAATTAGGCAAATCAGCAATAGCAGTAACTGCTGATTATAAGACACTTGCCCAAGAAGAATTAGAATATGCAAAAAAAATATCTTCAGAGATTGGAATCAAGCATATAGTAATAGAATACAATGAGCTTGATAACGAAAGTTTTGTTAAAAATGATAACAATAGATGTTTCTATTGCAGAAGTGAACTTTCACAACATCTCTTGCAAGTTGCAAAAGAATTTGAATCTGATATGATTGTAGATGGTACCAATATTGATGACTTGGGAGATTACCGTCCAGGAGTACTTGCACTACGTGAAAATGGAATTAGAAGTCCATTAGCAGAAGCTGGATTCTCCAAGAAAATGGTAAGAGAAGCAGCTAAAATGGTTGGTCTGTCAGTTTATGATAAACCCTCTAACTCATGTCTTGCATCACGCATTCCTTGGGGACAAAGTGTTACTGCTGAAAGATTGGCAAGAATTGAAATTGGGGAAAAAATTGTCAAGCAACTCACAGGAGCTAAGCAGGTACGTGTCAGAGACATGGATGGTATAGCAAAAATTGAGGTTGGCGTAGACGAATTATCTTTACTTGAAAACAATTTGGTATTACAAAAAATCAAGGAACAACTAAAACTGATAAGCTTTGAGGATGTTTCTATAGATCCAGAAGGTTACAGATCTGGAAAAATTAACGTGATAACTAATTGATTTATCTTGATAATGCTGCTTCAACAGCAGTACATCCAGAAGTGGTTAAAGAAATGTTGCCATATTTTGATGTACAGTACGGCAACCCATCATCAATTCATCAATTTGGCAGGAAGGCAAAGAACGCAATACAAAAAGCACGAAAACAAGTTGCCGCACTTATTGGTGCCGAACAAGACGAAATTCTATTTACCTCAGGTGGAACTGAATCAAATAATACCATTTTGTATGGTTTTCCAACACTCCGTGATGTGTCACATGTTTCTTTTTCCTTTGACAAAAATCATATCATAACATCATCAATAGAACATGAAGCAATTTTAGAACCATGTAAGAAATTAGAAGAAAAAGGAGTAAAGATCACGTAT
>OFBD01000007.1_pt1 | contig 19326 bp, 22 predicted proteins | sample 1520461 | NCBI WGS metagenome assembly OFBD01 (sample SAMEA3696448, study PRJEB22514) | metagenome | biome: water; feature: marine; material: hydrothermal vent | place: Pacific Ocean | collected 2014-08-15 | depth 1539 m | reverse complement strand
CCGTAGCAGCCGTACTGGTGTTATCTGAACTAGACGAACATCCAAGTGTCTGCGGACTATAGGAAACGCTACCAGATGCGGTCCATTTACCGACCTTTCTGGATCCAGACACTGCAAGTGTCTCATCCAGGTTACCGTCCCAGTCAAGCACATAGGTTAAAGACGCAGTATTTGGTCCATCCGTATGGCTGGATGCCAACGTCAAACTTGCACCAGCACTGGAAAATCCATTGCTTGCCGTTGACTCTTTTGTAGTAGCTTCATTATTTGCTTTGCTACTGGTCTGATTGAAGTAAGCCGTTGCGGATCCGCTTGCTGAGAAATCCCAGGCAAACGCAGCAGGTGCCGCAAGTGCGACGGAAGCAACAGCTGCAGCATGATTTTGCTTAATTGTTTCATAACTCTCCTTAAGTTGTTATGAGGTTAGTTCGAGATCCAACCATTAGGATCTTCAAACTCAAGATATACGGCTGCTGTAACCACCATGGTTGTCCAGCCCGTTACGGCTCCAGGAAACGCTCCTGAAAACCCGGGGATAAATCCCTTAATAGAAGATTTGCACCTTCCGGGCCAAATACCGCTGAACGTAGAGAGTGATCTGGTGCAAAGTTAGTCCCAGTCTGTCTCTACCACAAAACCAATCTGTCAACATGACAGGTTGGTAGCCTCCTAACTCTTTAATTTTTCACTTGATGCATGAGCAAAAGCCCTCGAAGCGACTGTTTCTGAGTCAGGCCGCCAGTTGCACACATCGAAGTTATCTGCGATTGAGCCACCCATCCTGACGGTTCAGAATCGCCAATTCCTGTTGAGGAACTGCTTTTCACCGCCAAGGGGTTTCGTTCAAACATCTTAGAAAAATAGCGTAATTATGAGGTCTAACTAAAAATTATCGTACTTTTAAAATAAATGTCAAGAAAAAAATCACTTTTTTTTGCTTTTTTTGCTAAAATCTGTAAAAAAACGTTATTTTTTGCTTTTTCAGCTGCTATTTTATACATATATTCAGTTCCAAAAGATCTGTAAGACTAGTTTATGACTTGCTGAAAAATAATATTATTCAATAATATCAATAAGTAATTATCCAATTGATGATGTCTACTGCAGGGTGCTTCCTGAACAAGCACGAAATCCGTGCACTTCTGGATTTCGGATCAAGTCCGGGTTGACAAGATAAAAAACTTTTTTAGTGAGTCCTGGCTAATTTAATTGAATTAAAATCTATCCTTTAATTTGTGTGAAAAACCCTACTAATATGAAAAATTTTCCAAAACACGCAATGAATATTTTAACACAGAGCAGCAAAGACGCAAGTTGATTAATTTATTACTGGATGTAGACACGGGAATTGATGATGCCCTGGCGCTTTTCTATCTGGCAGATGCGCAAAAACGCGGTCAGCTGAAAATCCTGGGCAGCACCACTGTCGGCGGAAATGTTGAAGTTGCACAAACTACTTTGAACACACTCAAAGTCTGGGAAATGCTGGAACTGGAAATTCCGGTTGCTTCCGGAGCAGAAAGCCCTTTGCAGGCACCATTGAACACAGCACCTTTTGTACATGGAGAAGACGGACTTGGAAATTCTTTCCTGTCGCCGCCAAAAAGATTGCCTGTCAATGAGTCGGCTGCAGACATGATATTGAGGCTCAGTCATGAATATTCCGGAGAACTGACTTTGCTCACAACTGCACCCCTGACAAATATTGCCGTGGCCCTGTTGCGTGATCCGGACCTTGCCGGTCGAATCCGGAAGCTGGTGATCATGGGCGGAGCAGTTTTCACTGGAAATGTATCTGCTGTGGCTGAAGCCAACATTGCCAACGATCCGGAAGCGGCACGGATTGTTTTCCGCTCCGGAATGGAGATGACGCTGGTCGGTCTCGATGTTACTCACGAAGTGTACTGGGAAGAAGCGGATCTGGAACCTTTAATCAACATTGACAATGAGCGCTCGGCTTTTTTGCTGCAGATCATACGTTTCATTTCTGGAGCCTACGAAAGTCTCTCCGGATGGAGACGTTGTGTGCTGCATGATCCTCTGGCGGCAGGAGTGTGCCTTTTTCCGGATTTGGTGAAAACCGAAAAACGTTATGTGGATGTTGAGTTGAATGGTGAATTAACCCGCGGAATGACTGTGGTGGACCGGCGCGGCAGAACACCTTTAGGTGAGGAAAATATGCAGGTGGCGCTTGAAGTTGATGCAGAACGTTTTAAGAAGCAACTCATGCGAAGTGTGCTGGTTTGGGTTCAGGAAGGTTGAAGTTTTGGTCGTCGTGTTATCGTCTGCCGTATATTACGGCCCAACAGTCGTCGTGTTTATGTCCGCCGTGTATTACGGCCCAACCGTCGTCATGTTATCGTCAGCCGTGAAATAAGGCCCGGAATGACTATGAAGAGGATTATTGTGGTTACACCAAGCCCGGAATGACAATGAAGAGGATTATTGTGGTCAAACTAAGCACGGAATGACAATGAAGAGTGTAAGTGTTGTGAGTAGGGCTTTGATCCTCAGGCAGTAAGAACAAACTGATTATCATCCATCAACTCCAGTCCGGAACCGACCCAGTCTTCCGGTGAAAATTCCTGCAGAAGTTCAACAACCTCTTTGCGTGCTTCCAGGTCAACCGGTGAATAAGGCAGCCGGAAAACAGGCTGTGTTGCACCCGTCATGCTCAGAACTGTATTCAGGGCATTTGGGCTGGGAACATGAAAAAGCCAGGACATCAGCGGTTGTAAACGGTCATTAAGCTTTGGATCATCTGTATCCATCAGGCGCCGCATCAATCCCGGCATTAAATTACTGATCACTGAAATCACTCCGTGTGAACCGTGACGGTGACGTCCCTCAAAACACTGGTCATCATTTCCGGACCAGCAGGCGATTCCTTTTGACTCATAGTGCGCCATCCGTTCGTTTCCTGCACACTCTTTGACACCAATCAGGTTTGGATGTTGAGCCAGTTCTTCAATTAATTCCGGCTGCAGATCCTGCCCTGTCCTTCCGGGAACGTTGTAAATTATGGAAGGCCCCAAATCTAAAACACGCTTAAAATGCTCTCTGAGTCCCGCATCAGAGGTTTTACCGTAATATGGATTTATCTGCAGGGCAGCGTCCATTCCAAAAGCAAACCCATATTTGGTGCCCTTGAGTGCTTCGCGAGTGTTGTTACTTCCAGTGTTACCAACGATCTCCAGCCGGTCTCCGAATTTGTTTACACTGTGAGCAATCAGCATCAGGTGTTCCTCCCAGTCCATCAAATGACCTTCTCCGGTGGTTCCGCAGACAATCAGGCCCTGCACACCATTTTTAATCTGTGCTTCAACCAGAAAGTCAAAGCATTCAAGGTCAACATCTCCGTCCTGCTTGTAAGGAGTTTTAATTGCGGTCATCAGACTCGCAGATTTTATTTTTTCCATTTTCTTAAAAATTATTGCTCCTGCCCGAAAGGCTGGATGTTATTTGATTTTTCCTGGCTTTCTGCAAAAAACTCATGCAGCTAAAGTTTTTTAAAGATTCGTTCAGTTTACTTTAATCAGCAGAAACGTTCAAGGCAGGCAGAGAAAATAATTATGGGGCTTTTTTAAGGTTGGATTCATAATAACGCGTGTAAAGATCGCCCCGCTCAGTAAAGCGTACCCCATAGACATTGCTCCGCAGTCCCGGCCGAAAAAAACTGTTTTCTATCACACCAAGCCACTGATCGGTCAAATGTTTTTTCAAAACTATCTGCACACGGTCACCTGCCTGAAATCTCGGGTTGATGGCCTTCGGCATCGGACAGACATTTTTATAGAGTGAAGTGTCTCCATAGCAAATCCACGAAGCCCGGATGATAATGCCGATACGCTGCGGTCCGCCGTTTACCTGAATAAAGTCAGATGGTGAAAAAGAAGTGATGACTTTGCGGGAAGTGTTTACGATGCGGTCAAAAACCTCCAGTTCATAGGCACGATACTCAGCAAATGCTGCGCTTGAACTCAGCAGCAAAAATACTAAAGTAAAATTAAAGCGAACTATCCGGTTCATCGGATTACTCCTTCCAGTTTGGCTCCGTCATATGTCGTATCCTGATCCACTACTCCGTTCATGGAAGAACCGTTAAAAATGCTTTTTGAAAAATCTGCTTTTGTTAAATTTGCATTATCAAGATTTACGTCATTCAACTCTGTTCCACCGGCTTTTGCGTCCATCAATAAAACCTCATTCAAAATGGAAGAATTCAAACGTGCATTGTTCATTGTCGCAGAAAGGAGTCTGGCCCGGCTCAAGTCACATTCCTGAAGAGAGGCTTCCGAAAAATTGCAAAAATTTAAAATCGTTCCCTGCAGCTGTGATGAATCAAGGTGAGCACCGATGAACTCTGAACCGGTGAAATCCGCATCGGCTGCTTTGAGATCAACGGAACGACAGGCACTGAAATCGCAGACATGCATTTTTGCTCCACTAAAATTTGCTGCAGATAAAGATGTAAATGAAAAATCACAGAGATCTCCCTTGACGTTAAGCAGGACCGAATCTTTGATAAAAGAACCACTGAAATCAACACTATGCATAATTGACTGACGGAAATTTACTTCTATCATGACACAGTCTCGTAAATCTGACTTACTCAGATCGCATTCTATAAAAGAGGATTCCTGCATGTGGCTGCCGTATATCTCACAATCATCTAAAAGACATTCTTTAAAGTGGGAAAAAGCGAAATCGGAGCCGTTGAAAGTACTTCCGGTAAATTTGCACTTTGTAAAAATTGCCCCCTCAAAATTAAACTTATCAAGATTCAATGCAGTTATATTTTCCTCCTTTATTGGAGACCTGCGCTTTACCAGACGTTCAACATCTTTTCTGCTGATATCGGCCATTAGTTCGTTTAATGTTGATCGGTTATGATGCAAAAATTTTCCCCGAATCGGAGTTCGGGGTTACCATCTGAAATTTAACTGCAATAAACTTAAAAGTTCAGGTTGGCATCCTGAAAAAATATTGCTGATAGTTCTTCAAAAGCTCTTTGCAGGAGTTAAACTTGATTCCGTTTTCGTCGAAACTATAGGCTTTATCAGTTGCAGTCACCGGCACATTGAAACGTGAACGGCGTACGTTGATTGCCGTTCAGGTCAAGATTTTGCCGGTAATGAAAACCACACCTCCATTTGAAATTCTGTTCAAGTCTTTTATTTCTATGTGGGTTTCCCGTTTTCTGAGATTTGTGAAAGCACTAATAACATTTTTTTCGGCCTTTGTTTCAAATTCACTCAGGGTTTCAATTTTTTTCTCATCCCATCCGCCTGCCTCAAGCTGCTCCAGAATAGTATCAATTTCTGTTAAATTGTCCTGCAGAGACTGCAATGCAGTATCTGTCAGTTTTTGGAGTTCATTAAACTGCTTTCGGTTGTTTGTCGTAATACCAACCTCTAAAATAGTATGGGGCTCACTGTTTTCTTCACTAACTTTGCCGCTTTTAGTTTCTTTTGTTCCAGGCAAACCAACATTCGGCAGCAGGATAAGATTTCCGGCTTGAATAACTCCTCCGTAAACATAACCGTATGGTGCCGTGACCTGGAGAGTTGAACCGCAAAAAACTTTTGAGTTCAGGACAAAGTCATCCACTAAAAGATGTTCTCCGACACTTGCCTGAGTGTCAGTCATGTCGCTTGTATGAAGCGATCTTCCGCATTGAACGATGGCACCTTTGATACCATGTGCGACTCGGATTTCACCGAGCGAGCGTAAACGTGCTTTTCCTACGGAACCTCCAATATCTATCCGTACTGCTTCTACGATGCAGCGATCAGCAACATTACCCCGTATTTTTACAATCCCGTCAAAACGTAGATGTCCTGTGGAGGCATCAACTTTATCAACTACTTTTATCTTTTCCACCGAAATGCTGTCGTTATTGAGACAGACAACGCCGGATTTTGTTGCAATGATATGAGTACCTTCCGGATTGTACCTGGTGTTTCGTCCCGGATGGATACGATATTGTTTTCCGGATTTGGCAGTAATCATCTTTCCGGTAATACTATAGCCGTTTTCACCCATTGTGGCCGACATCAACCGTACCAGTTCCTGTCCTTCTTCTACTTTCTGTAAAGCAGTTACCTCTTCAAGTTTTACTGCAGTTCCCAAAGCAGGTCGAGACTTCTCCGGAATAAAAAGCAGTTCCGGATACCCATTTTTCCCATGTACAACCGATTTACCGCTGGCGACTAATGCAGGTTCATAATAAATTTTATCTGCAATAATATTTTTAATATTTTTGCTGCTGATACCCTGAAAAATATTTTTCCCCTCGAGCGCGGCAATAATAAGCTCCATCGTCAGAGGATCGCCTTCTTCACTTGGAGGAATGATATTTACATAGGCCCTTGACTCATCTTCACTGAGTTCAATTTGCAAAGTGTAATCATTGGTTTCAACATCCGCCAGGTAATCAAATTCACCGCTTGTTCGATTATATATTTCCAGCAATTGTTCCGGAACATAGTTCAAATTCCTCAGGTGAAGTTCTGCCTGAATATCATCCATGCTGGCAGTTTCTGCTCCCACAAGCTGCTCTGGAATGCGCAGCATCACTTTACCGTCGTTAATCGTAATTTTATATAATTCAGCCTTGGCCATTGTTTGAGTGTAGAATGTTGGGTCTTGAGTGGAGGGTGGTGTTGACTTTCGGACTTAATTCATTAATTGTTTCATTTCCTCCGGACTCAAAGCTCTGCTTTCGCCGGACTGCAAGTCACCTAAAGAAACCGTTCCAACCTGGAAGCGCTTAATTTTTTGCACCGGATAACCTAAGTCAAGGAGCATTTTTTTGATTTGCTGGTTTGTTCCTTCCCGCAGAAAGACCTCAATCCATGTTTTATCGTTTACAGTATGCAGAATTTTTCCCCGTACAGGCTGGTGCTTGCGTTTTTCAATCACCGGTCCTTTCCGTAAAGTTGACAGAGCTGCATTCTCAACGATACCACGTACCTTAACAAAATAACCTTTCCAAACCTTGTGCCGGGGATGCATCAGCTGCTGGGCCAATTCACCGTCGTTGGTCAGTAAAATCAAGCCTTCTGCATCATAATCAAGCCGTCCTACAGGAAAAAGCCTGGCTGAAGTTCGAGGAAAAAAGTCACTGATTGTGGTGCGTCCCTCAGGATCGTTGAGGGTCGTGATGCAATTTTTAGGCTTGTAAAGAGCATATACCTGCGTTTTTTGACGCTGCGGTAATTTTACCCGCCGTCCTTCCACGCTCAAGTGGTCTTTTCCAACGAGCATTTTCTGTCCCATCTTCAGGACAGTTTCACCATTCAGCCTCACTTCGCCGGCCAAAATTAATTTTTCTGCAGCACGTCTTGACGCAATTCCGGCCTGGGCAATAACTTTTTGGATCCTTACAGGCTCTGCTGAATGAAAATTTTGCATCAGCTGGTACCTTCTGTTTGAAGAAAAGAAGGGTCCTCTTGTATCCTCAATAAAGCTTTTTCTGCAGCAAGCTGACTGGCCAGTTTTTTGTTGGCACCACGCCCTCGTCCGTATTCTTTTTCTTTGACATAAACTGCCATCGTAAATTCCTTTTCATGATCAGGACCAGATTCTTCAACCAGTTCATATGTCGAGGGAATTCCCATTATTTTCTGTACGTGTTCCTGCAGTTCTGACTTATAATCTCGTGTAATATAACCCTCTGCATCTTGCGGCAAATGTGGAAGAAATATTTTGCGAATTACTCTGGTGATTTGGGAGAGTCCGTGTTCTTCACGGCTGTCGAGGTAGATAGCTGCCATAACTGCTTCAAAGGTGTCAGCCAGCAAAGATTTTTTCTTTCGCCCTCCTGTCATTTCTTCACCCCTGCCAAGTAACAAACATTCGCCTAATTCCAGGGTCACGGCCTGTTTGCTGAGTCCGGATTCACTGACCAGGCTTGCCCGGAATTTTGAGAGTCCTCCCTCATCGAGTTCCGGGAACTCTTCCATCAGCATTTCACTGATCACCAGGTCCAGGACCGCATCACCAAGGAACTCAATCCTTTCGTTATTACTAAATTTTTCATCTAAATCCACTGGCAGATAAGATTTATGCGTCAGTGCTTGGCGGAGAATTTCCGGTTTTTTGAATTGATAATCAACACGTTGACATAAGCGGATCCATTCTTGTTTCATCATTTTACCTTTTTCTTCGTTTGCACCAGACGCGAATGGTTTGCGGACTGTAGAATCCAAGGCTCAGATAATGCACCAGACCGTCTGAAACAGTTTGCTCTATTTCGATAAGTGAAGCACCTCCGGGACAGGCTGAACTAATTTTTGCCGGGCCGCCGATTTGGCTGTCTGTGAATAGCATACTGACGCTGGAAATTTCCCCATCGTGCTTTTCACGGAGCATTTCTGTATCGTGATAAACACGTACGGTATAACAACCGGAAAGCATAACCGAAAGTACGAAAGCAATCAGCAATGATAAGATGGACGCAGGATTAAAGCTGAATTTTAAGTTGATCATTTGCCAAAATTTTGAAAGGTTGCAGAGCAGCAAACGGATTTCTGCTGTGAGTTCAGAGTCAAAACTGACGGCTTCGACATTACAAACAGCAAGCAAATTCTTAAAATTATTATCACTACAAATCTATCCCATTTACACACTCTATGACAAGTTTTATTGATACTCACTGCCACCTTGACATCCTGGAATCAACTCCGGAAGAAACAATTATTGAAGCAAAACAGGCAGGTGTTCAACGGATGGTTACTATTGCTGTAGATGAGCCATCTCTGGATTTCGTCTCAAGTACAGTACAGGAATTTCCTGCAGTTTACGGAAGTGTTGGTTTTCATCCGCATGATGCTTCAAAACTTACAAAGTCGCTATTACAAAAAATTCGGCAACTTGCCGAAGAACAGCATAAACTGATTGCTATTGGCGAAATTGGACTTGATTATCATTATATGAACAGTCCTGCCGAAATCCAGCAGCAGGCATTCCGCAAACAACTACAACTGGCAGTCGAGCTCAATCTGCCGGTAATTCTGCACAGCAGGGAAGCAGAAACCGACACCCTGAATATTCTGCAGGAGTTTCCTGTACCATCTCATGGTGTGGCACACAGTTTCACCAGTTCAATTGAAATGGCAAAAATACTTGTGGATATGGGATGGTATCTGGGCATTAATGGAATAGTAACTTTTAAGAATGCCGAAGATTTACGAGAAGTGGTGCGTTGGCTTCCACTTGAGCATTTACTTCTGGAAACAGACTCACCCTTTCTTGCCCCAATTCCCTTTCGTGGGAAACCCAACAAACCGGCACACATTCCCGCCATTGCCGGTTTTATTGCTAAGTTGAGAAAAATTTCCCTGGAGGAATTAGCACAACAAACCACAGCAAACGCACAGCGCTTGTTTAACTTTGATGAGTGAATGGTGCTGCATTCTTAATAAAGTCCTGTATCGATAATCCTTCCATAATATTAAATAAAATCCTGTAAAAACAACAATCTGCGTCTATAATAATTGAAAATTTATTTGCGTTTATTGATTTCTTAACTGGCATGCAAAGATGCAGAAAAATTTTTCCACTTTTTGTTAAACCAGGATTTTTCGGTGGTGATCATATAATGTTCCACAATTAATTCAGATCAACTGTTTGAATTTTCACAGTTATTGCTAATCCTAAAGCGTGTTACAAAAATAACTATTTAAATAATTAATTTTTGAGGCTTTAAAACCTCATTTCATAAACATCTGTAGAAAACTTTTTATGGAACAGGGTACGCTAATTGGGACTATTTTAGCATGGTTTATGTTGTTGTTTGCCATGACTTTTAATTTTGCCACTCTCTCAGTCAATGCCGGAAACGTAATGTATTTCTGGGACACACCTTCATTAATGATCGTTTTTGGAGGAACAATCGCCTCGACCTTTATTTCTCACCCGATGGGAGATGCAAAGGGTTTTTTGGGAATTATCGGTAAGTCATGGAAGCCGAATTCGGTTCAACTCGTAGAAACGCTGACCTTGATAGTTGACGTTTCTAAAATTGCCCGAAAAAATATTCTGGCAATTGAAGACGCACTGCCCAGCATCGAAAACCTTTTCTTGCGCGGAGGATTAAGACTGGTGGTGGATCGGGCTGACCGGGAAGCAATTGTGAACATGATGGCGCACGAAGTAAAATACACAATGGCCGGCAAGGATAATGAGATTGCTGTTGTTGGTACTATGGCTTCACTATGTCCTGCATGGGGGATGCTTGGAACGCTGGTTGGACTGGTGCTGCTTCTGCAGAACCTTGATGACCCTTCCGCGATTGGCCCTGCAATGGCTGTGGCTTTGATTACCACCTTTTATGGATCCCTTTTTGCGAATACCATTTTTTCTCCAGCCAAAAGAAGCTTGAACTCTATGCGGGTGAGCAAAGGGTCTTGATGGAGATGATCCGTGACGTGGTACTTTATATTGAGGGAGGACAGCGTCCGGATTTTATTGAAAACGACTTGATGAACTATCTGCCGCCCGTTCAAAAAACAATGTATGAAGCTTTGAAGTTTGAAGGCGGCGGTGAAGCCGCCGCTGAAGGCGGAGAGTGATCTGAACCTGAAAAAGGAGTAAATAATGGGTCAGATGATTGATGAGGAAGATTGTGAAATTTGTATTCCTTTTGATCAGGAATGGATTTTTACTTATGGTGATTTGGTAACGCTGCTGCTTTGCTTTTTCATTTTGCTCTTTTCCATGTGCAGGACTGATGTCGAAAAAAGCAGGCAAATTTCTGAAAGTTTCAAAAGCATGCCGCCGGGCAGTCCCTTTATTTTCAGTGGACAATCTTCAAATTTAGATAAAGCTTCAAAGGAACTTGAACAGCTGGAGGTACCTGATGATGTGTCAATCAATGCCTCAAAGGCTGGAGTGGAGGTTACATTCAGCAAAACAGTGGCCTTTGAACAGGGTTCTGTATCAATTTCTGAGAAAGCAAAAAAGACTTTGATCAAGATGCTGCCGATTATTGGGCAGATGCAGAACAATATTGAAATATCCGGACACACCGATGAATCTGATTCAAATCAGAAATATCCATCAAACTGGGAACTTTCTGTAGCACGAGCAAGCGTGATTGCCGCTTTTCTGGAATCAAAACTTATTCCAGTAGATCGTATCCAGGTAGCCGGATATGGTGATTCCCGTCCAAGATTTAATCCGGATACAGCTTATAAACGTAACTTGAACCGACGTGTACAGATTCTGCTCCTTCCCGAAGATCAAACACGCTAGTTTCTCTGCAACCCTTAACTTAATACTGCGTACCTGAGATGGGACAACTCATTGATGAGGATGATTGCGAAGTTTGTGTTCCGTTCGATCAGGAGTGGATTTTTACTTATGGTGATTTGGTAACGCTCCTGCTTTGCTTTTTCATCTTGCTCTTTTCATCGTGCAAATATGAAACAATGAAATTCAAAAGCCTGGCTGCGAGTTTTAAACCTCTACCGGCTGGTACTCCGTTTTTGAATGAGGGTAAAGACTCCATCGTTGAGCAGATTGCTCAGCAATTGGAGGAAAGTGAATTGGGAGAGGACGCAAATATCAATGTTGAAGAAAAGGGGGTTGTTGTCTCTTTCAAAGCAAGTGCATACTTTAAAACAGATTCTGCCAAGTTGAATGCAAAGGCAGTCAAGGAAATGACCCGCTTCTCCAAACTCATCTTCCTCCTGCCCAACAAAATTCAAATCGAAGGACATACGGAAAAATCTCAGCCTAAAAATTGGGATTCAACCTGGGAACTGGCTGGAGCACGTGCCTCGAAGATTGCTCGATTCTTTATCGAAAACGGTCTTGATCCCACAAAAATTACAGTTAAGAGTTTTGGTTCAACACGTCCGCGCTTTCGCGAAGCTTCGCCTACTCAAAAAAGCTTAAACAACCGGGTAGAAGTTGTTGTCCTACCGTAATACCCACAATCAATCCATATTCCTTCCGTAAACAATTGACTCCTGAAAGTCGTAGTTTTTACGCTTTTGCTCCGGAAGTTCTTCCGGACTTATTTCACGAAATCCGCATTGAGTAAAAACATGTGAGGTGGCAGTACTTAAAGCGAATGCAAGTTTGCAGTTTCCAGAGCGGATTTTTTCAGAAGCAGCCTGGATCAGTTCACTGCCGATCCCCTGATTGCGATATGATTTATTCACTGCCAGACTGGCAATTTCTGCAGCAGAACCATCTGGATAATAAATAACTTCGCAGCAACCAACAACGTCTTCATCAATACAAAACACCAGATAATTATCAATTTGCTGTTCAATGTAAACAGGCGTACGCAAAACGATCGCTGCATGCTGAACCGGACTTTTGAGGATTTCCAATATAGACTGCAAATCGCTAAGCTGTGCAGGACGAGTGCGTTTGTATGAACTGTTTGTAATCATTACTCCGGCTCCTTTTGGAGTAAGCAGTTCTGCGAGCAGGGCACCCTCAACCCTGCCGTCCAGCAAATGACACCGTTCAACACCATGAACACAGGCTTCAGTCAGTACATTCAATTGCAGGCGCTGTGATGAAGGTAAATCCGGATTTTTTTTCAACCATTGCTGAACACTTTCTGTTGTCATTTCCAGAGAATCTGAGCCATCAATTTGCGGCAATGTTAATGTATCCAATAAAATTAATTTTTTTGCACGTAAGCGCGTTGCCACTTCAAAGGCAACTTGATTTGGATCAAGAATCCACAATCGTCCCTTTTCTCCCAGTGCAAAAGGTGGTAGTATAACAAGCTTTGAGTTTGAAATTTCCTGACGGAGTGTTTCCAGGTCAAGTCCGCAAACGTTCCCAGTGAAGTGTGTACCGAAATTTCCGGAAAAAGATTTTTTCTCTGCAAACATGAAATGACCGGTTAAGGTTTGAAGCTGCCGACTACAACTCCTGAACCGAGTCAGTAACTGCCAGTTTGCAGAAGAAATTGCCTGTTCAATCAGCGGTAAATGTGTTTCTTCCGCAACAAGAATACCGTCTTCAGTTTGGCAAACAAGACCACCATCAGTTAGAAACTTGCGGATCTGTGTTTCTGCGCCATGGATCAAAACGATTCTGATACCAACTTGTTGCAAGAGCGCTAAATCTTCAATTACTCTGAAATTGTGACCATTAAGCAAATCTCCGCTTAGTTGAACCACGAAAGTTTGCTGATGGAACTCTTCCAGATAGGGCAGGGAAGCCCGCAAATTATGAATAAAACCGGACAACTCCGGATCAAGAGAATGCTGTGGCATGGGTTATATTAAAAAAAAAGTTGAACTGGAATCTTCACCGCAAAGTAAACAAAAAGCGGAAGTTCTTTCAATCGTGATTCCTGCTTTCAACAGCGCAAAACTGCTGTCAATCTGTCTTGAAGCCCTTGAAAAACAAACTGTGCAAAAATCCTGTTTTGAAGTTACAGTTGCAGACGATGGTTCCACAGATGAAACTTTGCAAATGCTGCAGCAGTTTAAAGCACGCTCTGAGTTACAGCTTCAATGGACTACAATTCCGAATTCCGGTCCAGGCAATGCCCGTAATGCCGGAGTTGCTTTATCTTCCGGAACATGGATCGGGTTTATGGACGCGGATGTTATTCCACATCCGGACTGGGTAAAAAATGCACTTACGCTAATTCAGCAAAAACCGGAAGCCGGAGCATTTGAGGGCCGTACAGAAGTCACTCAACGCAGCCGGGCTACGCCATTCACGCATCAAACCGAAAACATTGACGGCGGACGCTACCCAACATGTAATTTTCTGGTCCGCCGAAACTTAGCACATTTTCATCCGGCTTATCTTATTCCTTTCCGGGAGGACACAGATTTAGCGTTCAGCATTTTAGCTGCAGGATTTCCGATTATATTTGCTCCCGAACTGATTGTGGAACATCCACCTCTACCTTCAAGCTATTTACGGCCGCTGGTTTTAGCACGAAGATATTATTATGACGGTTTATTGTCTCGGAGATTTCCCCGCCGTTACCGTAATGATTTGGACGCACATCAGATAATTGGTCTCAAAATTCCGCATTTGAAGAAGAAATTATACTCTTTATTTGTGCTTTCTCAAATTGTTTTTCTTGGATCACAGCTTTTCGGTTTATCCGGAAAGAGTTTGTTTCTGGCAGGAAGTGCCTACCTTTTGTGCCTGTTAATGACTGCCGGAGCAAGTCTGCGCTTTGCAAATATGCGGGATCTTTCGCTCAAAGACTGGCTTGTCTTTATTTGCCAGCAGCACGTGCTGCCGTGGGTGATGGGTTATTCACTGTTTCGGGGCTGGTTGGATTTTCGCGGAGAACCTGAGTATTCGGCCAGTTAATTGTGACGGCAGGACTATACGATAATTTGACTATTTACTCAAAGCAATTCAGAATGGAAGACCACCCTTTGAAGAGTTGTGCCAGACGTCAACTCCTGTCTGATTTTAATTTGTCGTTGAATTCAGATACCCGGAATTATTCAGTTTGGATTCAAAGACAAACTGACTCAGGTCAGTAAAGCAAAAGATTTAAATCAGAAAATAAGTGTAATTCAAGATGTTTGTTACCTATAAACTTTCAGAAAATTCATTTAAAAAACTCCGAAAAAAAGGAGTCAGTGATGCTGCTCTAAACGACCTTACTGAGCTGGAGAACAGGGTATTTCCAAACTCGTATATTTTTTTGAGCCGAGTCCGGAAGCTCCCTCAGGCAGAAGAAATCATGAAAAATGAGGCGGATCTTTTGAAAGCAGAAAAGGGGTTTTTGCGCCTGGACCTTCAGATTCTTAACCGCACAATCAGGGAATGGACCGAGGCTCTGATTTTTGCGGTTGTAGTGGCAACCATTGTCCGGACCTATTTGTTTGCACCTTATCAAATCCCATCCGGGTCGATGCTGCCGACTATTCAGATTGGAGACCACATATTTGCCAGTATGTATTCCTATGGCTCACCGATTCCCTTCACAGATATCAAACTTTTTAAAAAACCTGTACTGCGGGGAGATATTATAATTTTTCCATTTCCGAGTGACCCTTCGGTTGACTACATAAAACGCGCAGTTGGGCTGCCTGGTGAGACACTGGAAATTCGGAAAGACCAGGTTTTCATAAATGGAGAACAACTTGATGAGCCTTACGCATATTATGAACCAAATGAACGGAGAACCCGACTGGCGCAGGGTTTAATGTCCTCAACTCCGGTCAGCCGCTTTGGTCCGATTAAGATTCCGGAAGGTAAAATATTTGCGATGGGAGATAACCGATACAACAGTGCAGATAGTCGTTACTGGGGTTTTGTTGATCTGAAAACAGTTGTCGGAAAAGGACAGATTATCTACTGGTCGCACGATCCTGATGAAAATATTTTTGGTGGATATAGATTTGGCCGTTTACTTGATTACCTGAAATAATAAGTCAGCAAGAGCAGTTTTTTTGAATGAGAGAATGAAAACAGCAGCAAATACAATTCCCCGAAATGCCCCCTGCTGGTGCGGAAGCGGTAAAAAATATAAAAAATGCCACATGGAAAAAGGGCAAAAACAGGTGCCGTTGCCAGAGACAAAACCTAAGCCTAAAGGGCGTCAAGTTATTATTAAAACCGAGAAACAGATTGAAGGTATCCGCAAAAGCAGCCAACTTACAAAATTTCTGCTCGATATGGTTGAGGAACGAATCGGTGAGGGAGTGACATCAAATGAAATAGACGAGTGGGTTTATCGTGAAACTTTGGCTAACGGCGCAATTCCGGCTCCATTGAATTACGGGCACGGTCAAGGTCGACGGAGGATGCCGTTTCCTAAAAGTGTCTGCAGTTCACCGAACAATGTCATTTGCCATGGTATTCCAAACAATCAGGTACTGCAGAGCGGTGATATTGTGAATATTGATGTTACCTGCGATTTAGACGGCTATTTTGGAGATGCCAGCAGAATGTTTATCATTGGCGATGTTCCAGATAGAACGCGGGAATTGGTGGAAGTCACACGGGAATGTCTTGAGCTGGGGATAGAACAGGTTTGTCCATCTAATACGCTTGGGGACATTGGCCACGCTATTCAGCAGCATGCGGAAAAACACGGCTTTTCGGTAGTCAGAGATTTTGCAGGACATGGAGTTGGAGTGGAATTTCACGAGCCTCCACAGGTACTGCATTACGGTCAGCCGGGGACAGGTGTAACCATTCAGGAAAATATGATCTTCACAATTGAACCGATGATCAACATGGGCAGTTATGAATGCAGAGTTTTGGGTGACGGCTGGACGGCTGTGACTGTGGACGGAGAGTTATCTGCTCAGTGGGAACACACTTTGCTGGTTACTGAAAGTGGAGTTGAGGTACTGACTGCATAAGTCATTCTGCATTAACAATGTATTGCTTGTTAGCAATCAAGATTAGACAATTACCTGAAAATTATCCATTCCCGCGAAAGCAGGAATGACAAACAATTGTTAATTATAGACTTTGTAAACTAGTTCATCAAAATACTGTTTTCAATTATTTTGTATGCATGAGAGCATTAAGCTTGTATTTTCCGCAGTCTTCGCTTAATTTATTGTCTAATCTATTACAATCTTAAACATGGAAATTTAAAATGGGAACCTGGAACAAACCGCCAAATAAATCACCTTGGGAAAAAGGGTCGCAACCTCCCGACATTGATGAACTCCTCAGCAATCTTCAGGATAAGTTTAAGATTGGTCTGCCAAAAAAAGGAGTATTTTCATACATCATAATTTTAGCAATTATCGTTTGGTTGGCAACGGGTATTTTTATTATTGATCCTGAAGAACAGGGAGTCATCAAGCGTTTTGGAGAGGTTACAGAAGTGGTTGGACCGGGACCGCATTATCATTTACCATCTCCGATCGAAACCGTCCAGATTGCTCCTGTAACTGCAGTGCGGAGACTTGAGATTGGATTCCGTACAATACAGACTGGACCTCCTGCCAAATACAGACGTGTTTTAAAAGAATCATTAATGCTCACCGGAGATGAAAACATCATTGATGTGCAGTTCATTGTGCAGTATCGCATTTCTGATTTGGAAAATTATCTTTATAGTCTGACTAATCCGGATGTAACTGTGAGATCTGCCGCTGAATCCGCGATGCGTGAAGTTATCGGTGATTCTTCAGTTACGGAAGCACTGACTGTTGGAAAAGGAATAATTGAAGATACTACTGCTCTGCTTCTTCAGCAGACAATGAACAGTTACAAAGGCGGAATTAAGATTGAGAATGTGAAACTGCAGGATGTTCATCCTCCGGACGCGGTAAAAGAAGCTTTTAAAGATGTGGTAAGTGCCCGTGAGGACCGTGAAAAAATGATCAATGATGCAGAAGGTTACAGAAACAATCTTGTTCCGAAAGCCAGAGGAGAAGCTGCACAATTGATCAATAGTGCAAAGGGTTATGCCAAAGAAAAGGTGTTGGTCGCCATTGGTGAATCAGAAAGATTTAATCTGGTCTATGAAGAATATAAAAATGCCAAAGTTATTACCCGAGAGCGGATTCTGCTAGAAACAATGGCCAGCATTCTCCCCAAAGTAAACAAGGTGATTGCTGACAAAGAGTTGGGAGGGAATGTTCTTCCGTTTTTGCCGATCGGACAATCATTGAATCAACTGAGTAAATAAGTTTAGTCAGATCAATTTGACAACCGAGTTATCCCCATCTTTCGGCTGTTAGTCACAGTTTACGTTTACTCTGAATTCATGTTGTTTTCAGGGCTTTTTCAAATAATTCTTTGGAGGTATTAATGATTGCAGTTGGTTCGGAAGCACCGGATTTTAAATTGGCCAGTCAGTTTGATAGTGAGTATTCCTTGAGTGAGTTCAAGGGAGAAAAGAATGTAATGCTGGTGTTTTATCCATTTGATTGGTCTGCCACCTGAAGCAGGGAAATACCCAAAATTGAGTCGATGATTGATCGATTCAAGGAGGCAGACACTCAAGTATTGGGTGTGAGCATTGACAGTAAACATTCACATAAAAAATGGGCCGAATCCCTTGGCGGTGTGTCTTATCCACTGCTGCAGGATTTCCATCCAAAAGGCTCCATGGCGACTTCTTATGGGACTTATTTGGAGAATAAGGGTTTCGCAGCTCGATCAACAGTTATAGTAGACAAGCAAGGCTCGGTTCGATATTCCGTTATGGCAGATGGAGAGCGCATTATTGGCGAGCTTTTAGCTGAGTGCAAAAAGGTTAACAGCTGAGCGACTGGAAATCTTTTTTAAAATCATACAGGCGGTCTCAGTTAAGACCGCCTTTTTTTTTGGGAATTTTAATCTGACACACAGTAAATGGAACTTTATTTTTATGGAGACTGTGAATATTCGCAGATTGTGCTGAATACGATTTCCATGCTAAAAATAAAGGCTAAATCTACATTCAAAGATATCCTCCTTAATCCGGACTATGCGAAAGAACTTGTAGAACTTACAGGAGATGTGATGGTCCCCTGCCTAAAAACTCAAGATGGTCCAATAAAAGAAGCAAAAGATATCCGGAAATATCTTGTTTCACATTTTTTGTGATACTTCTCTCTATGAACCTTTCCGCAGATATGGATCATAGGTCGAAGCGATCTAGATTCATAACCTTGTCCCACGCAGCCACAAAGTCACTGACGAACTTCTGCTGCGCGTCGTCACTAGCGTAGACCTCAGCGAGGGACCGGAGTTCAGAGTTCGAACCGAAAACTAGGTCGACCCTAGTGCCGGTCGATCGGAGTTCTCCACTCTTACGATCACGACCCTCGAACTCTTGCTCGGCGTCTGACGTAGCCTTCCACTCCGTCGAAATATCGAGCACATTCACGAAGAAGTCGTTGGTCAGCGTCTCTGGACGGTCGGTCAAAACCCCGTGCTTCGACGCTCCGGCGTTGGCGTTCAAGACACGCATGCCGCCGACAAGGACCGTCATCTCGGGAGCCGTCAGATTCAACGTGAACGCCTTGTCGACCAACAGGTGCTCTGTCTGTAGGTTATGGCCCGCCCGGAGGTAGTTCCGGAACCCGTCTGCGACCGGCTCGAGGAATGCGAACGACTCGACGTCGGTCTGCTTCTGTGAGGCGTCGGTGCGCCCCGGCGAGAAGGGAACCTGCACGTCCTGGCCCGTACGCTTCGCCGCCTCTTGGACGGCTGCGCAACCGCCCAGCACGATTAGGTCGGCAAGCGAAACTTACTTCCCCCCTGTTTGCGAGTTGTTGAACTCTTGCTGGATCCCTTCGAGAGTTGCCACCACCGGGGCTATGCCAGAGGCCACGTTAACGTCCCATTCAACCTGTGGTGAAAGGCGAATCCGTGCGCCGTTCGCGCCCCCTCGCTTATCTGTATCACGATAGC
>OFBD01000006.1_pt1 | contig 19392 bp, 17 predicted proteins | sample 1520461 | NCBI WGS metagenome assembly OFBD01 (sample SAMEA3696448, study PRJEB22514) | metagenome | biome: water; feature: marine; material: hydrothermal vent | place: Pacific Ocean | collected 2014-08-15 | depth 1539 m | reverse complement strand
CATCAGTGCCGGATCGAATGGCAGGTGACTGCTGAGCAGGAAAAGAGGGATCAGAAGCAGCGAAAAACAGAGGACAGGAAGGAGAGGCGGGATGCGACGGGAGCTGGACAAACGAAAAGCCCCGGCCGCACCGTAGCCCAGCAGAGCTCCGCTGATGATCAGGAATGCATAATGATTCCACAGTTCAATGGCCAGCAGACGCGAAAGACTGATTTCGTACATCAGAGCTGCCGATGAAACCAGAAACATGCCTGCTGGAATACGTACTCTCATCTTCTCTGACAAATGTAGATCTGAACATTTCTGAACCCTCCGCTCATCTCCGGGTTTCTCTTTGCGGAAGCAATTATGCGGGCATTGGAGTTTTCACCCCTAACGACTCAATCGATTTTCAAAACCTTTGCCCCCCTGATTCTCCTCGTCTTGAGTTCAACCAAAGCCTCGTTTGCATCTTCTAATGCGAATTCCTGAATTTCGGGTTTGATTCGCATTTCGGCCGCCAGTGCCAGAAACTCACTCACGTCTTTTCGACATATGTTGGCAACACTTTTGATTTCCTTTTCCAGCCATAAATGGACGGGATAGTCCAGGCCCAGAAGAGATTCCTTATCCGCCTCTTCTTTGCCAATCGCGTTGATGGCCAGTCTCCCTCCTGGTTCAAGATTTTTCAAAGATTCAATTACAGATAACCATGCCGGTGTGGTGTCTATTATGCAGTCCAGTTTTTCCGGTGAGTCCTCTTCAATATCCCCTGACCAAACAGCGCCAAGTTTACCGGAAAACTCTCTCTCCTTCACACTTCTGGCAAAGACAAAAACTTTTGTATTCGGATACTGATGTTTCACCATCTTCAGAACCAGGTGACAGGAAGCCCCAAATCCGGTAAGACACAGATTCTGTCCGTCCTTGAGACCGGACAATCTCAGGGATCTATAACCAATTGCACCGGCACACAGCAGGGGAGCTGCCTCAGAGTCGTTAAAAAAGTGGGGAATGTGATAGGCAAAGCCTTCTGCTACTTTCATATACTGGGCATATCCTCCATTTGCATCTCTACCGGCAGCTTTGAAATCCGGACATAGATTTTCATTGCCTGCCAGACAGAACTTGCATGTTCCACAGACAGAGAAAATCCAGGCGATACCGACACGATCTCCAATTCTGAAGGTGTTAGCTTCGCTTCCGGTTTCTTCGATCCGGCCAACCACTTGATGTCCCAGTACAATTGGCAAACGCGGCGGGTGTGTTCGCCCCTCAATCTCATCCAACTCGGTATGGCAAACCCCGCAGGCAGAAACCCTGATCAAAATCTCATTCGCTGATGGGATGGGATCTGGCAGTTCTGTCAGTTCCAACGGAGCCTGATTTTCTTCGAGTCCGCAGAGTTCATTCAAGACCATTGCTTTCATTTTTTTCCTGGCTGCGCAGAGCGGTCTGCATAGAAAGGTAACCGGTGAGGATGCCGTCCTCGTAGTTGAAAAGAGCGTCTGTGGATAGTTCCGGAAAATCCTGGGGGTTGCGGATGTCTTCCGGAGTTGCATCCGCTACAAGTTCGCGGGCAACTTTGAGAACTTTGGACCGCTGCTGATCAACCATTTCCTGAATCAGTTGTGCAATTGAGGATGTGTCACTCGGCATTTCTGCATTTCGAATTTTGTTAATTTTCCATCCCGTCTTTGGTCATAATCCGCAGTTTAGCACGCAACTTGAGTATTGTTTTTGAGCGGATTTGTGATACCCTGGACTCTATTACACCCAGAATTTCTCCTATCTCCTTCAAGTTCATTTCTTCTTCATAATACAGAGCCAGACCATCTGTTCCCGTTCCTCCAGTTGACCAATTGCTTCAGCCAATTTGGTTTTCATCTGCTGCAATGACAGTATGGAAAAGGGATCTTTTTCTCCAGGTTTAGACAGGATTTCCAGTAAACTGACACTGTCTTCCTCATTGGAGTAACCTTTGAATTCTTCAATGGATATTAAAGGGGTGGGGCTGGCCTTGCGGATGAATTCGTAATATTCATCCATACTCATTTTCATCTGCCCTGCCATTTCCTGGTCACTGGGTTCACGGCCAAGTTCAAAAGACAGTTCCCTCCATGCAGAGCTGTGTTTATTGGTGTCGGCACGAACCGAACGCGGCACCCAGTCCATTTTACGCAGTTCATCAAGAATTGCCCCTTTGATGCGGAATTCAGCGTATGTTTTAAACTTAACATCTCTGGTGGGATCGAACTTATCCACTGCATCCAAGAGCCCAATCATACCAACTTGATACAGTTCTTCCTGGTCTACTCCTGGTGGAAAACGGGCGGCCATTCTAGTCACAACTCTTTTGACAAGCGGGGCATATTTTATGAGTTGATCTTCCCTGCTCTGCTGAGTTTTTTCAGTATAGGGATTTTGCTTGGTGGGCATGATATTTACTCATTCCTCAGGTTCCGGAAATGTTCAGTAGTAAATCTACCATACGTTCCTTTGAGGCCACCTCAATATCTTCTGGAACTTTTTGTCCTACTGTCAAATAGGAGAGCGGTTTTTTGAAACGAATTGCATGGTTGAAGAGCGAACCGTAGGAAGCACTTTCGTCAAGTTTTGTAAAAATAATGCTGTCAATTGGCATGCAGCCGAATTTCCTTGTTACTTCACTCATGTCACTGTCTTTGCTTGTTGCACTCAGAACCAGGGCATTATGTATCCGACCGCGTTCGTCAAATATTTCACGCATTTCATACAATTGCTTTTCGTTACGCTGAGAGCAGCCGTCAGTGTCAATAATGATTGAATCATAATCCTCATAGCTGTCAATCACACGGTTCATTTCAGCTTTATCTTTAGCAACACTGAACGGCACCTTGATTTTTTTAGCAAAAGAGCGAATTTGTTCAGCTGCAGAACTATGGTTTGTATCAACAGAAATCAGGGCTACTTTTCGTTTGTATTTCAGCATTTGTTCAGAGGCTATCTTTGCTAAAGTAGTTGTTTTACCAACTCCGGTCGGTCCAAGCAGCGCAACTATTTTTTGCGGTGATTTGAGGCCTTCCATACCTCTGGTAATTTTGATGATTTTCATCAGCATTCGGGCAATGAAAATTTTTACATATGCAAAATTTTCTATATCCTCTGTAGTCATGTTTAGCTGTGCTTCCATAACCAGGCGTCTCGAAAATCTTTCTTCCATGCCGCTGAATTTCATTTGCTGATAAAGCAACAGCAGATTTTCAGGCAGATCCGGCTCTGTAATGCTGCCTGTATGGGTAGCCAAAATGTGCATCATGTGCCGCATTTCTCCAAGCTCGTGTTTTAATTCACCCATCAAATGCTTGTCTAAACCGTCAGACTGACTGCTCAAATCTCCTAAAGTAATCCTGATTCCCTGAAGTTCTTTTTGAATTGGGAGCATCATCTTCCGTGTTTCATCTGTAATTGAAAGCACAGATTTGTTACGCGGTGTAAGGAAAGTGTCAGCCAATACTGTTTCAGAAGCTTCAGCGCTGCCGCTGTATGTCTCAAGTGCCTTGGTAGTAGGAACAGATCTGCTGTCCTTTTTCTTTTCACTGGCGGAGGCAGTCACTTCCAGCATAGTTTTGCCGAACAGCCCAAAAGCACCCGTGTTCTCTTTAACTTGTCGGGTTGAAACGATCATTGCGTCAGATCCCAGGTCCTGCTTGATGAATTTCAGAGCCTCTTTGATATTATTTACGCGGTAACGCTTCAGATTCATAAGATTGCCAGATTACAAATTTTGTTTTAAATTTAATTTTTTCAGCCCTGAAGACCTGAAACTATGCTTAATTATTATTGTCCTAACCACTCAACTCTACAACACCAAGAGCTTCTATACGTACATCCTGAGCCACCTCATTATGAGAGAGTACCACAAGATTGGGAATGAAACGTTCCACAAGTTTTTTAACATGAGGGCGTATCAGCGGTGAACAAAGCAGAAGAGGCTGATAATTGTTGATGGTAAATTGTTCTATCATCCCATCGATACCATTTATAATCGCCTGTGCCATGTTAGGATTCAAGCCAAGATATGCACCCTGTCCGGAATCCTGAATTGCAGTAGCAATTTGATTCTCTAAATCCTGGTTCATTGTAATCAAAGGCAGCAAACCGTCCGGAGTTTGATATTGTCTGGTAATCTGCCGCGAAAGACTCTGGCGGACATGTTCGGTCAGCAAATCAGGCTCTTTAGTAATCAGAGAAACATCTGCAAGAGTCTCGAGTACAGTATGAAGGTCGCGGATAGAAACAAGTTCTTTGAGCAAATTCTGCAATACTTTCTGCACCACTCCTAATGATAGCAGTGATGGGATCAATTCTTCAACAACTTTTGGTTCAGATTCAGCATGAGAGTCAATTAATTTCTGAGTTTCCTGACGGCCAATAAATTCAAAAGCATGATTCTTCAGGACTTCCGTCAAATGAGTTGCCAAAACAGTAGGCAGGTCAACAACTGTATAGCCGGCAAATTGGGCGCGCTCCTCATCTTCTTCTGCAATCCAGATTGCCGGTAATCCAAATGCCGGTTCCACTGTATCCACACCTGGAATCTCCTCATCTACATCTCCGGTTTTCATGGCAAGGTGATGTCCCATCATCAATTCATTGCGGGCAATCTCAATTCCTTTTATCGTAATTGAATATTCTCCGGGAGATAGTTCAAGATTGTCTTTGATGTGCAGCGGAGGAACGATGTAGCCGAAATCCAATGCTATTTGACGACGTATAGCCTTGATCCGTTTAAGCAGTTCACCATCCTGCTCTTCATCAACAAGCGGGATCATACCGTAACCCAGTTCCAGGCCAAGTATATCAATCGGTAGAAGTGATTCGATATCTTCCGGTTCTTCACTTATTTCTTTCTGGAGACGTACTTGTTCTTCCTGATGTTCATCCTCTGCAATTTGCACATTTGAACGTTTACTTACTTGTGCCAGACTGAAAGTGAGAATCGCGAGCAGCATAAATGGAACTATAGGCAGACCCGGAATTAACGAAAAAGAGACCAACACCGCAGATACAACATAGAGCGCCTGAACATTACTGAAAATCTGTGTATGCAAATCCACAGATATTTTATTATCACCGGAAGCTTTAGTGACCGCAATACCGGCCGCAAGGGAAATAATCAGTGCAGGTATTTGTGAGACAAGTCCATCACCAATGGTTAAAGTTGCATAAGAATCAAATGCGTCTCCGACAGACATGTCGAACTGGGTGACTCCAACCAGCAGACCACCTAAAATATTTATTGAGGTTATTATCAGGCCCGCAATTGTGTCGCCGCGCACAAACTTGCTTGCACCGTCAAGGGCACCAAAATAATCTGACTCACGCTGGATGGTTGAACGGCGTTGACGGGCTTCGTCTTCATCGATCAAGCCTGCGTTTAAATCCGCATCAATCGCCATCTGCTTTCCAGGCATGGCATCCAAAGTAAAACGTGCGGCAACTTCCGCAATACGACCTGTACCTTTTGTGATAACAACAAAGTTAATGATAACCAGAATCAGGAAGATGATGATTCCGACAATTTGATTCCCGCCGACTACAAATTCGCCAAAAGAATTGATTATCGTTCCTGCAGCACCCGGTCCCTGATGGCCTTCAAGCAGGATTAGCCTCGTAGAAGCTACATTGAGAGAAAGACGGAAAATAGTTGCAATCAGCAGTACTGAAGGGAAAGAGGAAAACTCAAGAGAGCTTTTGGTAAATAACGCTACAAAAAGAATGAGTACACCGACTGTGATGCTTAAAGCAAGGAGTAGATCCAGTATTACAAGTGGCAGAGGAACCACCATTATCAGAAGTATCGACATCACGCCTGCAGCGAGAACGACATCTGACTTACTGACTATATTATTTAGGGGAATGCTTGCTGCGGCCACCGGTCATCCATTACCAAGAAGGTCGTTAAAATTACTGCGTCTCAAAACTGAAACGCTCGGATGTGCCTGTTGCAAATACTGCTCCAAAAACAAATATTGAAAAATATTCTACTTAACCTGGGTGAATCAGTTTTGAGGGGAGCTGGACTGCTAAAACTTTATCTCTTCCGGAGGCGGTAAACGAAGGCCAGAATTTCTGCAATTGCTTTATAAAATCGTTCCGGGATATCATCGCCGATTTCTACATTTGCATATAAATCGCGGGCTAGTTCCGGTCGTTCAAGGATGGGAACATTATTTTCACGGGCAACTGTCCTCATTCGCAGGGCTAAATGGTCAGCCCCTTTTGCAATCACTTCTGGAGCTGACATGACATCCCTGTCATAAAGGATGGCTACAGAAAAGTGGGTTGGATTGACGATCACCGCATCTGCTTTCGGAACTTCCTGCATCATTCTTGCGTTGGACATCTCACGTTGAATCTGACGTATTCTTGCTTTAAGCTGCGGGTCTCCTTCTGTTTGTTTGGTTTCATCTTTGACTTCCTGTTTTGTCATCATCAATTGTTGCTCATGATGCCAGCGTTGGTAAAAATAATCAAAAATGGCAATTGCCACAAGTGCCAGAACTATCTTGCCTGCAACTTCTGCTACCACAGTAAAATTGTATATGAGAATGGACTCTGGAGTTGAAACAGATAGTCCATTTAATTCAGTGATTTTATCAATGTAGGTTAAATAGCCGACAAAACCTACTATGATCAGTTTTGCCATACTCTTGAGAAAATCTGCCAGTGACTGTGATGAAAAAAGTCGTTTGAGGCCAGTCAATGGACTTATTTTGTTAAACTTGGGCGAGATTGCTTTGAAGGTAATCTGGACTCCGACCTGCAGAACGGAAGCAAATATTCCAGTAAATATAATTACTGCTGCAAAAGGTGCAAATGCAGGAAGAATTATGGAAAGAATTTCTCCCGATAATGTAAAAATACTGTCGATTGATAATTCTTCACTTTGCGCCAGGTCCCGAAAAATTTGGGACATTAGTTGCCGCATGGCATCAAGAATTATGGGACTGGTGGCAACAAGGGTCAGCACGATCCCGGCAAGCAAAGCTGCAGAAGACAGTTCCTTGCTAAAGGCTACTTGTCCTTCTTCTCTCGATTCCCTACGCTTTTTTTCCGTTGGAACTTCGGTTTTTTCCTGACCTTCTTGTTCTGCCATTTGTCTTCAAGAATCTGATGCTGTTAACTGTAATGTTTAATACAAAACGAATGTGCATTGGGTCGTTCTACCAGAAAAGCACTGTTGTAATTTCATTATTTCCTAATCAACCACCCAGCAACTTGATGGCTTCAAAAAATTGTGTGTCAAGCTTCTCAAACATTTGATGTACTGCCTGTGCAAAAAAGGGCATTCCGAAAAACAGAAACAGAAAACCAAGCATTAATGTCAGGGGAAAACCGACTACAAATACTTGAATTTGCGGCACTGAACGTGCCAGAAGTCCAACAACGGCATTTGCGAGAAAAAGAGCCACAATCAGAGGTGCTCCGATCTGCAATCCGATAACAAAAACACTTGCAGAAAGTTCAGTTAGATTTTCAACTAAAGGCCTGCTGATACTTGCACCTCCCGGAGGGAGAACCGAGTAGCTCCTGACCAGAGCTTGAAGAACAATCAGGTGACCGTCCATTGCTAAAAATATTAGTGTAGCAGTTGTATTTTCAAATCTTCCAACTAGAGATATTTGCTCCTGTGACTGCGGGTCGAAGACATTGGCCATACCCAGTCCCATTTGAAATCCAATGACTGTTCCTGCAAATTCGACTGCTCCAAACAAAAAACGGGCAATTATGCCCAGGACCAGACCAATCAACATTTCGCTGGCAATGAGCATAATGTAATGATCTGGACGATCTGGATAAACAGTGATCAGTGGAATAAAAGGATAGAGAATCAGTGCCAGCATGAGGCTCAGAACTACCTTGATTTGGGGTGGAATATTTGAACTGCCAAAGACCGGTGCAGTAGAGATTATTCCACTGACTCGTACCAGTACCAGAATAAAAGCCAGTAGCTGACTGGCATCATAACTCAGCAGATTGGCCATAAAGTAAAGGAATTAACAAGCCGCAAAACACGGCACTTGTTACATAGGATTATTATTAATAGACACATAAAAACGAGATTCTGCATCCCTTTTTAAGGTGTTCAGGCAGGTTTTATTTGACAGTTTATTCGATAAACTCAGAGCACTGAGTGCATAGAGAAATCAATCATCAACTAATATTTGACTGGAGTAATCTGCACGGGAAAATGTATTCTGCGCAAGTCGGCTGCGTTCTTCATTTGACTGACAATTGATACACATTCTTGCCAGGGGAACAGCCAGCAGCCGTTTCTTGGAAATTGCCTCGCCGCATTCGTCGCAGTATCCGAAGTCATCTGATTCAATTTTTTTAAGGGCAATCTCAATTCCTGTAAGTCTTGCCTGTTCTCTATCCTGCAGTAACAGATCCAACTCCCGTTTCTGTTCTTCTACAGAAGAATCGATGGCGTCGCCAATATCCTTATTTATTTCGGTTTTATTTTCTTTTTTCTCCTGAATCCCGGAGAGTAGTGCCGCCTTCTCTTCCAATAACAGGCGCTTTATATCTTCCATGACAGCTTAATTATTTGTTAGTATTACATGTTGGGGTAAACACCATTATTATTACGTACAGTCAAATTTAAGCAAATTCTTTCTGCAAAATCAAATCCAATTAAAGCTTTTCTGAAGATAAAGCAAAAAAATATTTTTTGTATGAACATAACCAGAGCATAATTAAACCTCCGGACAACTGTTCCTGCCGGCAATACACTGGTTCAAAAGGCTTCTTTTACAAAATTTATTATAATTAAATGCGTGAGTAAAAAACCGGCTTTTGCATTGCACTTGCGCCAGAAAAAACAACTTGTCATAATAATGACTCACTGTGTTTGGAGAATTTTGTGAAAATGATGTTTAATTATTGTTTAAATTAAGTATCGTGTCCTCTTAATTGTTCAACAGGATTTTGATAAAATGAAAGAATTAGGATCAGGTATATAATAGTGAGAAGACTTGCGGAAAATTGTAATATTTGCGGTAAAGTAATTTCACGTTTCCAGGCACATAAAATGATTTGCCAGCGCTGCAAAGAAGTTGTTTGCCGCCAATGCCTTGTGGATGTATCACATATAAAAACCAATTGGAATATTTGTCGAAAATGTGAAGGAGCTTATAACTGATGCAGCAGATAAATAATAAGTGCAGTAAATCAATTTTTATTTGTTGTCTTTACATGAGTGGATTTATGCTGACTGAAACTGCAATTTTCGGTCAGGAAAGCTACCTCAGTGAATTGCTGCCGGGTACCGAGTCTTCATTTCAGCACTTGAATTTGGAGAGTTCTAAAATAACAGGGAAGAGCCATTTCCGCTACGAAACATTGATAAAGGAAGGAACCCGGTTCGTTGTTGAAAAAAATGAAAACACAAAGACTGATGGCGAAGTTTTTACCCGGAAGACGCTCTGGTTTGATGCAGATTCCGGTATTCCAAAATGGTATGAGGAAGAGGATTTACGAAAGGAGTTCCGGATAACAAACAGCTATACCGGACAAATCATGCACACCAGACTAGTAGAAGACGGGCAGATTCTGGAGTTTAAAACAAACTTGAGCGCCGAAAATGCGATTCCTTTTGAGGTCGTTATTTTTTTTCTGCGAAAATATTTAAAACAAATTCTGCAGACCAAAAAATTTTCCTTCAACCTTTTTATCCCGCTGCTGGCCATTGAGTTGGAAAAAAAAGGACTCCCACGTTCAATGAGCATGATCAGCATGTGGGCTGAAACACAGGAAAAAATCAGAATTGACACTCCACTTGGAGTCATGAATGCACACACGATTCTGGTTTCACCGCAATCCGGATTGTTACGCGCTCTTCTTCCTCTGTAAAAAACTCATTTTGAATTTACCTTTGCAGCAGCCCCTCCCTACCATCTGCTGCAGTTCAAAGCAGGAAAAACCAGACACGTTCTGACCAGTCTCATTCTGCCAGAATAATCTTGAACAGAAAATCTCTGCGGTCCCGAAAATTGCAGAAATTCTGTCATCAATTTTTGGAGAGCAGGCTGGCGGTTAATCTGTATATTCTGCTTCAAGTGAACTTCCTGCGTCAATAAGGTGCTGCATTTTACGTCTCCAGACAATTCCCTCGCTGGCCCAGCGGATGACAACCCGGACAAATTCTCGACCAAAACCGAGCTTACGGCCAATGTGCAGAAGATAGTCGATTTCGTTTGCACCAAGGACATTGTCAACAGAAATAACTGAGGTCAGGTCGATGAATATTTTCACTTCCATTTCTCTCGTTGCACCGGGAAAACGGTCTAATTCCGGAAGCTTTTGGTCTTTCACGGCCCGCATCATGTTATTCACTTCTGTCTCAGAGGGTAAAAAAGCGAGAGCCCGTTCAAGGTATTCAAGCTCCTCGGGAGCAACTGAACCATCGGATGTTATTGCACCGCAGATCGCATAGGCAAGCCACTGCTTCTGGTCGTCTTCCAGCAGTTCCGGTTGTAAACCGGATGTTAATTGAGATTCCATTTTTTCCTTAGCTGACTTAAAATGAAGAGTAGAATTCTTTTCACTAACCTTATTAACTGAGTTTTCCGCAAAGCGCAAGAAAATGAGTTTAAAATTCCTGATTTTTTCTCATTGAAGAACAAGTTAATGTTAATTATTTTATTCTCAGACCATAATTAAATGCTGAAAACAGCATATCCCGTCCTGACAGAAACTGCTCTTTCATTGATGTTCTGAAAGATCTGGTTTAGAATGAATTCTGCTGCAAGGTGATGTTACAGTGCAAATTCCTGTTTTGAGATAAAATAAAAAAATTGTTAATTCCTCATGTTTCAATCTGTTTACACTGAGAACATTCTTATTTTCCTGCAAAAATAAGTATGAACCAAGTATCTGTTTACATTCTTGACATCAGCGTGCTGCTTTGTGCACCAGGAGCTCTTTTCGAGTTTCCGGATAAAGAGATTGTAATTCCAGTCACAATTCTTGAAGAACTGGATTCACTGAAGCTGGATTTGGGAGAAAAAGGGCGCTCTGCTCAAATTGTCAGTCAAATGTTAGATGAATGCCGGCAATATGGTAGTTTAGTAGAAGGTATTTCCCTGCCGAATGGAGGAAAATTACGAATTGAGCTTACAGAACCAGAATCGGGTTTGCTGCCGTACAGCCTCAATTTGAAACGAATTTCCAACAGAGTCCTGGCTGTTGCCTGGATGTTGAGTCAAAAAAACAAAGACCTTATCCTTGTTTCACAGGACGAAAATTTACGAACAAAAGCTAACACACTCAATGTTCCAACACTTTCATACAATGGGCAAAGACCGAATGACTCAAACCTGTATACTGGAATTCGTCAAAGTGAGCTCAGCAAACAAAAATTAAGGAGCCTCGGTAAACAGTCTTATATTTCTCCGGAAGAGGTTTTTTCAGATCAAAATGAAATTTGTGAATTTTATCCGAATGAAGGCCTTCTTTTAAGCTGTAACGATGTTCCAGATGAACAGATATTAGCTACATATCAGCAGGGTAAGAAGAAGTTCGAACTGGTTCCCAAAGAACAGGGTGTTTGGGGCATCAGGCCTCTGAATCCTGAACAGCGCCTTGCACTGGCCTTGCTGATGAATCCAAAGATTTCTGTGGTAACACTAAGTGGAATATCTGGAACTGGAAAAACTTTGCTGGCTCTTGCTGTCGGTTTGCAGCAATTAATGGTGGACAATATTTACTCACGTATGCTGGTTTCACGCCCTATATTCCCAATGGGACGTGACCTGGGTTATCTTCCGGGTGATACTCAGGAAAAACTTGCTCCGTGGATGCAGCCGATTTTTGACAACTTGGAATTACTGATCAATAATCCTGCTTCAAAAAATGGTTCAAAGCATGACCGTTACAATGAGTTGATGGATCGTGGAATGCTGGTTGTTGAGCCGCTGACTTATATCCGGGGACGTACAATTCCAAATCAGTACATGATTGTTGACGAAGCCCAAAATTTGACTCCACATGAAATGAAGACGATATTAACACGTGTTGGTGAAGGAACTAAAATCGTTTTAACAGGTGATCCAAACCAAATAGACAATTCAGAAGTTAATCTTTCTTCCAACGGACTAAGCACACTGGTTGAGCGTTTCAAAGAATCCCCGCTGGCAGGACATGTACGCTTTACAAGTGTTGAACGCTCACCGCTGGCTGAATTGGCGGCAACTGTTTTGTGAATAATCTGGAATCTGAAAATCTGGTTAAGAAAAAAATGAATATGCGAATTTTGAATTTTCTTTAGATTTTCATGGACAAAACACTTAATAAATCCATCTGCTTTTGTTATTATTGGTAACTGAAACTTTAATTAAGAAACTTGTAACCTTAAATCTTCCATGTCATTAAACTGGAATTTTGAACCTCCTCCTCCTTCTGAATTTGCAGACCGTGAAGTCCGTTTAACCGGTTCTCATTTATCCGGAAAGCAAATTGCTTTGCTGATAACCGGAAGCATAGCTGCTTATCGAATGCCGGATCTGATTCGTGATTTCCGCAGGGAAGGTGCAGATGTAGTTGTTTATGCAACGACTGAAGGATTACGTTATGTTGCCAGGGAGGCTCTTGAATGGTGTTCACAAAATCCCGTCATTGAAGGCTTTACTTCGGATGCAGAACATTTGAGTGACTCCACACCTTTCGATGCCTTCGTTGTTGCTCCTGCTTCGTACAACACATTGAATAAGGCGTCTTTGGGAATTGCAGATTCTGTGGTCACTGCAGCAATTGCTGCAGCCCTGGGTAGAATGGAACGACAAGGAATTCCTGTCCTGTTTGCCCCGGCAATGCACGGTGCAATGCATAACAGTATCTTAACCCGTTCAATGCGAACTTTGCAGGAAATGGGTGTTACCTTGATTCCACCGCACCAATCTCATGGAAAAAACAATCTTGCTCCGCTGGAGCTAATTGTAGCTGCAACAATCCGGGCACTCAGCGAGTCGCCACTTCGTGGAAATTCTTTGCTGATCACCGGGGGGCCAACCCCTGTTCCGGTGGATAATATCAGAAGGATCACGACACGTTTTACAGGTGCTCTTTCCATCCAATTGGCCCGTGAAGCATGGATGCGCGGTGCGGCAGTTGAATTGATTCTCGGCAAGGGAAGCCGCTCTGCTCCGGAATATATAAAAGCAAAAACCGCAGCAACTTTTGAGGATTATAGAAGAACCTTAAATGAATCGCTGCAGGAAGGAAACTATGATTGGGGAATTTTTACAGCTGCAGTTGCAGATTTTCAGCCGGAATCAGTTTTTGAAGGAAAACTTCCCAGTAATCAGAAACAGTTAAGTTTGAAACTGGTACCGACTGTAAAGGTGATTGAAGAAGTTCGTCAGCATTTCCCTGAACTGAAAATGGTCACCTTCAAGTATGAAGAAAATATTTCTCATGAAGAACTGATGGAGATTGCAAAAAACCGTTTGTCTGAGAAGGGCGGTTCTCAACTGGTTGTGGCTAACCGTGTAGAAGAATTCAAACAGGATGGAACACAGGTGGCATGGCTGCTGGAACCAAAACAGGAACCTCAAAAACATATTGGCAAAAAAGATATTGCAAACGCAATACTTGACCGCATTGAACTTACTGCATGAAACTTTTGATGTAAGATTCTGTATTTTCCTGCGACCTAAAATATACGGCAATTTGTTTTAACAATTCAAACCTAAATCCAACTCTCAACACTAAAAACCTCATGGTGGACCGCTGGGCCAACACAGTCGTGCATCCGACAATGGATGACATAGCAAATTTTGTCCCCCGCCAAATTTCTGCCAACTCTATTACGTTCATTGGTTTCGGAATTGGGCTCTTAGCTGTACCTTTGCTTTGGCTAAAACTCTATCCTGCAGCACTGGTCCTGATTTTGGTCAACCGTTTTTTCGATGGACTTGACGGTGCAGTTGCCCGCAGAAACGGTGTTACTAATTTAGGTGGATACCTTGATATCACCTGTGATTTTATTTTTTATTCTGCAGTAATTGTAGGCTTTGCACTGGCCAGTCCGGAGAATAACAGTTTGACAGCAACTTTTTTAATTTTTTCATTTATCGGCACCGGGACCTCTTTTCTGGCTTTTGCAGTCATTGCAGAAAAACACGGAATATCATCTGCAGCACATGGACAAAAAGCTTTTTTTTATCTGGGAGGTCTGACTGAAGGGACAGAAACAATAATATTTTATATCATCATTTGCCTGTTTCCGGAGTACTTTCCAATTCTGGCAGTAGTGTTTGGAGGTCTCTGTTGGATCACTGTTGTCGGCCGTTTTGGTTCAGCTTATTCTTTGTTGCGCTAAAAGGAAATAACCGAAACCACTCTGCACTTCGCCCTGAATGACAATTCATAATAATTTAAATTTTTACAAGCCATTCATGGTTTGACAAACAACTTACGGGGAACATTCGCCAGAGTTTCCACACCAGAATCTGTGATAACAATGCTTTCGGTTGTTTCCAATCCCCAATCGTCAAACCAAAGTGCAGGCATAAAGTGAAAGGTCATGTTTGGTTCCAACACCGTTTTGTCGCCTTTGCGGAAACTGACCGTCCGTTCGCCCCAATCCGGAGGGTAGCTTAATCCGATGGCATATCCGCAGCGGCTTTCTTTTTCATAACCATATTTTGAAATTGTTTTGCGCCAAGCCGCTTCAATATCTTCCGCGAAGTTGCCGGGTTTTGCTGCTTCCAAACCTGCTTCAATTCCTTCCAGAACAGCCTTTTCAACATCTAAATACTTTTGCGGCGGCTGGCCCAAATAAATGGTACGGGAAAGCGGACAATGATAGCGCCGGTAACATCCGGCAATTTCAAAAAAAGTTCCGGAGTTGTTCGGAATTGGTTGATCGTCCCAAGTCAAGTGCGGAGCCGAGGCATCTGCGCCGGTTGGAGTCATTGGTACAATCGCCGCATAATCTCCGCCCCCGTCTTCTGTACCTGTAATTCCTGAATGATAAATTTCTGCTACCAAATCATTTTTACGCATGCCGGGTTCCATCACTTCAAAAATACGTGCGTGCATTTTTTCCACAATCCTCGCCGCTTTGCGCATGAATTCCAACTCTCTTGGAGATTTCACGGTGCGCTGCCAATTGACTAGTCCGGTTGAGTCAACAAAATTTGCCTGTACTAAATTTCTCTGCAAAGATTCCAGACAGGATGCAGAAAAATAATAATTGTCTTTTTCTACTCCAATTGTTTTTTGTGCCCAGTTCTTTTCAGTGAGAATCTCGCTTAAATAATCCATCGGATGTTTCTCGGGATTCTGCACATAATCATCCGGATAACCGATGATATTTTCGTGCTGCATGAACACCGTGAGTTTTGCTCCGTTGGCGTCCATTCCACGTCCATACCAAAACGGCTCACCCTCCAACGACAGTACCACGCACTGATGTACATAAAACGACCAACCGTCGTAACCGGTCAACCATGCCATGTTGGACGGATCCGTGACGATCAGTACTTCAATATTTTTTTCATCCATACTTTTCCGCACCTTTGAAATGCGGATTTCGTATTCTTCTTTTTCAAATGCGGACATCTTTCCCTTTGTTCAAGAGTTGTTTTGGTGAATTCTTCAAGACTGTGTCAGGAGAGCTGAAATGTAATGCCCGTAGAGTGTCCGTAAAGAAGACGTCAAAAAGTCTTCTTTCAGCAGATAACAAATCACATTTTTGCTGGAAGGAATTATTTCAGTTTCCGGAGGACTGATGCTTTCTGGAGCCGACTTGTCAAAGACAACTGAAATCGTGGCCCAGCCGTTTTCTTTGCGCAGTGCACCGTATTTATTCTGCAGTTCCTTTACTCTGCTTTCCAGATAAACATCATTTTTCAGCACGAATCGGTGCTCATCAACACGGATCATTTCAGGGACCAATTTGTCTGCATCCGTTTCGGCTTCAAATTCAATCAGGCTCATTTCATCACGATGCGCAAGTGCGACCTGAATGCTATCTTCGGCAGCAGTCCCGTGAAAAATAGTAGTACCGGGGGCATTGCTGAAAGTGTTGCGGACAACAATCGTGGTTTGAGTTTGCAATGCTGCTTTGATTGCCCTCGGATGGATGACTTTACTGCCTTCGTTGGCCATACTGAGGATTTGTGGTGCACTGACTGCATCCATAAAATCCGCCTCAGAAATTTGACTCGGATCACAATTTGCGATTCCATCAACATCCGAATATATTTCCACCTTTTCTGCTTTCAAGGCAGAGGCCAACGCAACCGCGCTCGTATCACTGCCGCCGCGTCCCAGCGTACGCACATCTCCTTCGGCGGTTGCTCCCTGAAAACCTGCCACGACCGCAATTTTTCCTGCGTTTAATGCGCTTCTGATTCGAGACGGATTGATTCCCAAGATTTCAGCGTTTCCTGGATTGTCATCTGTTAATATTCCTGCCAGACTGCCCGTGAAGGCTTGTGCCGGCAATCCGTTTTGACTGAGCAAGTGGGAAAAATATGCAGAACTCAGGATTTCTCCAATACTCATCACTGAATCCAACTCTGCCGGATTTACCGGTTCACCAAGATCTTTCAGCAGAGAAATCAAAGTATCGGTTGCATAAGGCTCCCCTTTGCGTCCCATTGCGGAAACCACCACAACTACCTGCTTGCCTGAATCCGCATGGCTGCGGATATGTTTAATTGCGTGGGCTCGTGATTCTTCACTGCGGACGCTGGTTCCGCCAAATTTCATCACGATGATTGAATCAGGGGAGCCGTTATTTTTCTTCATATTTACTCGGATTATTTATTAAATCTACGGAACCCTCACCAAATTTCTTTTGACAAGTTCCTCTGCAATTTGGACTGTATTCAGTGCAGCTCCTTTACGCAGATTGTCGGAAACACACCACATGTTCAGTGCATTATCTGTAGAAAAATCCCGGCGGATTCGTCCAACAAAAACTGCATTTTTTCCAACAGCATTGATTGCCAGTGGATAAACATTATTTCCTGGATCGTCTTCAAGTTCAATCCCTGGAGATGCTTCCATCAGTGTTTTGATATCTTCTACTTCAAAGGCTTTTTCAGTTTCAATGTTCAGGCTTTCACTGTGACTTGTAGCAACAGGTACCCTGACAGTAGTGGCAGTCATTTTGATTTTTGGATCCAGGATTTTTGCAGTTTCCAGAATCATTTTCATTTCTTCTTTGCTGTATCCGTTTTCCAGAAATACATCAATGTGCGGCAAAACATTGAAAGCAATCTGATGCGGATAAACTTCGGCCTGCATTTCCTTTCCATTTGCAAAGGCATGAGTCTGGTTCTGCAGTTCCTCAACTGCAGCCTGTCCGGAACCGCTGACGGCCTGGTAAGTACTAACGATCACACGTTTGATTTTGTATGTGTCGTGAATCGGTTTGAGCGCCACGAGCATTTGAATTGTAGAACAATTTGGGTTTGCAATTATTCCGCAATGATTTTCCAGAGCCTCCGCATTGACTTCCGGAATGACCAGGGGATGTTCCTGTGACATTCTGAAAGCAGTAGAATTGTCGATTACCACGCAGCCCCTTTTAACTGCTTCAGGAGACAATTCAAGCGATGCACCTGCACCGGCACTCATAATTGCGATATCAACGCCGGAAAAAGCATCCGCGTTTGATTCCGCGACAGTGTATTCTTCACCACGCCATTTGACTTTTGTACCAGCGTTTTGTGCAATATCGAGCAGGACTAGATTTGCGATTGGCAGATCACTTGTTTCCAGAATACCGCGCATTTCGGTTCCGACATTTCCCAGGGCGCCGACTACTGCAAAAGTATATTGTTTCATCATTTCTTCAATTCCTTAGTACTTTTTGTAATCAGCTGTTCCACGAATATTCTTTTGTCATCCCGAACGTATGTGAGGGAACTTATTAGATCTCAGCTCTTTTTCAGCAAATTCTTTTATTCTTGTTAATCATCTATTGCAACTGTTGAGTTTATTAAAACTGAAGCTAAGTGGCAAGCGGCTTATGTCTAACTGTCCCCGGTTTTTCGCAGTTGTCTCTTCGTGCTCATGAGTCACGAGTTCTCGTAAGATACTAATATTATTGACTACAGCTTGTTATCTCAACCAAAGGGGGAGACCCGATAAAGTGCTAATATTGTGCACGATACCTCACATTCGTTCGAGATGACACTACAAAACACGTGACTGTCGAGTTTCGAGCATAAAGCTGTTTTTTCGACTCTGATCTGTATTTAATTAATCCAGCTGAGTTTAGGTTCAAATTTATAAGGTTTTCCGGAACATGAGTTGCATTAGTAGATTGTGCTTTTTATCAATTTGTACTCAGTGTTATGAAATTCACTCTGGGTTGTATCTCCAACAGTCCCGCAGATTCAAGTGTTTTATTTTCAGAATTATCATTGGAAACTGGCTGCATGTTCCATCATTTCAATTTTATTATTTGTTGGTTGTGCCGCAGAAAAAGGGGATTCAAGTTCTTCTTCAAGTTCTTCTTCAAGTTCTTCATTCAATATCGGGGGGACAGTAACAGGTCTCTCAGGTGTTTTGATCATTCAAAATAACAGTGGAGATGATACTGTTGTTGAACAAACCGGATCGGAAGATGTCAGTTTTACTTTCAAGACCAGTATCAGTTCCGGAAGTGCATATAGTGTTTCGGTAAAACTGCAGCCCAACACACAGACCTGTACCGCTTCAAATGCTTCCGGTACAACTTCTAACAACATTTCAAATATAACAATTGCCTGTACGAGCAGTAGCTATAATGTTAGTGGAACTGTAAGCGGGCTAACAGGTTCTGTGGTTCTGCAAAATAATGGTGCAGAAGATCTCACAGTTTCCAACGGCAGCTTCAGCTTTACAAACAAAATCAACAAGGGCAGTGCATACAACGTAACTGTTAAAACCCAGCCGTCTCCATTCACATGTTCTGCAGCCAGTAATCGCGGCCTTGCAAGTGATAATATGAGCAGTGTTTCCATTGTTTGTGCAGTCCAGGCCTATTTTTTAAGTGGAACGGCCAGTGGCCTGGGATCTACTACTCTGGGGCTGCAATTCGATAATGAAACAAAAACGCTCTCAGACAACGGCTCGTTCAGCTTTAGTACTCCAGTAGCAAAATGTGGAGGCTACAGTATATACATTCCATCCCAGCCGGACAACAGAACTTGTTCCGTGACCAATGGAACACGCAGCAACGTTTCTCAGGATTACACTGATCTTAAAGCGGTTTGCTGGGAATACATTGACAATGTAACCAGTGGAGGAATCAACGATAATGTCAGTCAAAATGGCAGCAGTCCGCAACTTGTTGAATTCGACTCAACTCTTTACAGCGCCTGGGTGGAGCCTTCAAGTTCTGACAACAAAACCCGAATTCGA
>OFBD01000005.1_pt1 | contig 23369 bp, 18 predicted proteins | sample 1520461 | NCBI WGS metagenome assembly OFBD01 (sample SAMEA3696448, study PRJEB22514) | metagenome | biome: water; feature: marine; material: hydrothermal vent | place: Pacific Ocean | collected 2014-08-15 | depth 1539 m | reverse complement strand
TGCTCTATTTTTCTATTACTCCTTCTCGACAAAAGTTAAGCTAATCCGGTTTGGTCAAATTCGTACTTATAATTCAGTTTTTGATTTCCGAGAATTTCTGTTTTTCCTCTTCGTTCAAAAGACTGAAATCAAGGCAGGCAACTTTGCGGACATGCATATTGATCTTTAAATTTAGCAATTGACGAAATCATTTCACCGGAAGATTCACCGGATTCATGGTCTTTCCCGGACATTCTCAGAATCAGCTTACGCTGTTTTGAAGGCAGCAAATAACTGCTTACAACTTTTTGAATGTCTCCCGGCGTGAGTTTTTCCAAGGCTTTAATGCCCCTGCTGTTTTTATCAAATTCTGCATTTCGATCAAAGGCAATCGTAAAGAGTCGACCAGCTTCACCTGTTACAGATGTGCTCTTTTGTAATTTACTGTGGAGAACAGATTTTTTAATTTTGTTTAGTTCTTGATCGGTGAGATTTTTTAATGAACTATAGAACTTTTCAAGGAAAGCCTCCATCCTTTGCTCCAACGTTTCAGTATTGTATTCTCCTGACTGTATGATAAAGATCAATCCCAATGTTTTTTTAAGAACAGTCATTCCAGAATTGACTATGTAACCCAGCTGCTGACTGGTACGTAATTCATTATAAAACTGCGGCTGCATTAAATTGTCAATCACCATCAATGCCGCCTGTAGTTTTGGACTACGCTGTCCAACCTGAACATCTGTCACCAAAGCTGAATTTTCGACCCGCATTTTTCGAGTGAAGGTATGGGATTTTCCTTGAGGCAATTGACGGACACTTCCCAGAAATCGATTAACTTCCGGTAAGATTTTTCCGCCCAGTTTTTCACGAAGAACTTTAGCAGCTTCACGCACAGTTTCTGCACGTAGATTCCCATAAGCGAAGCCTTCTATAAAAAGGCGGTCATATATATTTTTTGCAAATTTATTTACATCATGCAGACGTATTTTTTTTATTTCTTTTTCATAATCCATAATCGAAAACTTTTTGCCTTCCAGTAGTAAACTCCTAAAATAAAAAGCTTGTTGATAAGGCTGCTGAAAATGGAAATTCCGGTAGCGGCGCAGACGAGCCTCCTTGAGAGTGTTAAACGTTTTTTTATCTATTGTGATTGTTTTCAAACGGCCCGCAACTTTTTTGACCAATTCCTGAATCCTGTCTGAATAACCGCTGAAAGTGAGATTTATACCCTTTTTGTCTACATTGATTCCATATTCTAAGCCTGCCAGACTTACAGGATAACCAAATTCATTAAGCCCTTCACTTACGGCATCCGTATAAAGTTGTGACAAAACTGCATTTCGCGGTGATGAATAAACATGCGGAGAATGAATCCGGAACATCAAATGTGCTTTTGGAGTTTCGAAACGAAAATCCTGCTGAAACCAAATTTTTCCAAACTCATCATCCTGTATTGTTTCCGGGTTCCCCAATGCGTGTTTACGCAAAAGTTCACGTAAAGCCGCTAAATCTGTTTCCGGCTTAAATTCTGCTGAAGTCAACAATTCATCCAACGACTTCCACAGCTTTCCCTGCAAGTGTTTTAAACGGTTCAGCACTTCGGAACTAAGTCCATCCTGCTGCAGTCCCACAAGTGATTGGTGAGTAAGCTGTACGGTGCCCTCAAAAGGTAATACTCCCAGGTTTTCCGGCAAGAACGGATTTGGTTCCGGAAGCTTCAATGCAGAAAGTTTTTTTGAGTTACGCCAATTTTTAACCCATTTTGGATTACTGTATGTCAGTGAGTACTCAACACCGTAATACTCTTCTTTTTCAGTTGTCTTGACATCCCTCGCAGCCAAAATGGCCAGCATATTTTCCGGAGTCAAACTGTAAAGCATACTGTCAAAAATGCGTGGTTTGAATTCAGTAATAATGTAAGGATCAACTTCTAACTTACGCATAGGGTAATACATCATCAGCGTGGAAAATACATTGACAAGGGAGGTCCCCTCAGGCTTTTCGGCAAACTTGTAATCTATCTCGGACATCAGTTTCACCTCTTCATAAATGTAACGTGGCAATCCCGTTTCCCGCAACAGGCGCAAATACTGAAAAACACGCCGGATGACTTTTGTGTAGTTCCGGAGACCTTTTGGTGTAAGCTGAATTTTAACATCAAAACTCGAAAATGATTTATTGGAATCTCCTCCTCCGGCAGACAATCCGGCCGCCAGGTTTTCCCGTTTTAACAGCGAAAGCAAACTGCCTTTGCCTTCATGTCCCAGCAGAAAACCCAGCATACCGAGGGGCTGACTTTTGTAGTAATGAAGTGTACGTGACAATGGAAACATCAATGTCAGCGAGCGTGAATCTTTGATGGTTTTAATACGCATCAAGCGAAAACGGGGGTCGCGCTTCATATATTTTGCAGAAACCCGAATTTCCTGCAAGTTACGGTTTTTCACCGAAACAAAACGTGGAACGACCCATGACTGTAAAGTGTCTAAATCCTGGGGACCTGCCACGGCCAGCATCATTTGATTACTTGAATAATGCTTTTGGTAAAAATACAGCAACTCTTTTCTGCTAACGCCCGCCAGTGTTTTCAGTGTTCCGGTAGCAAAATGCCTGGCAGGGTGACCTTTTTCAAAGGCTTTACGTTTTACCTGAAATATTCTGCGAAAGTCATTTGGGATGTTTTTGGAGTGTTCAGAATCAATCGCTTTCATTTCACGTTCCACTAATCCGGAATTAAACAGCGGGGCCAGAAAAAATTGTGAGAAACGATCCAGGCCTTCTTCAAAATAATCCGGATCCACCTCAAAGTGATAGTTTGTACGGTCATTTGCAGTATAGGCATTACTGAAACCATCATGTGTTGAAACAAATTCCTGATAGCTTCCCTCATCAGGATATTTCTCAGTTCCTAAAAAAAGCATGTGTTCCAGAAAATGTGCCAGTCCAGAACGTCCACTTGGATCGCTCATCGAACCTACTGCTACAGTCAAAGAAGCCGCACCTCGCTGCAGGGTAGGATCAGATATCAACATTACTTTCATTTGATTGGGAAGCAGAAAGCGCCGGTATTGACGTTGAGGATAACGAGGGTCAGTATTGTTCAGTCCTCCGCCCCAAACTGAAATAGAGGCTCCAGCTAAAAAACAAATTGCCAAAAATAGAGTCAGAATTTTGCGCATTATTAATTTCTCTTGTTGGTTACAGTTGAAGGTTTTCACCCTTAATACATTTCATTTTGAGAATATTTACAAAAAAACGCAATTGGAAAGAAGGCGTTTTTGTATTGACTATCAAGGCACCCCTATTACGATAGTTTGTAATCATTATTTTTTGTTAAATCAACTGAATGTGTAACCCAAATTATAAGTGCCTGAATTTGACGTTGACGTGACATTTTGCAAAATCGGAAATGAAGGTCTCAGAACCGCTTACAATAGGACTTTCATGGACCTTATCTTCAGGTGCTGACATTGTTTCTTCTGAAATATTAGATCTTTTGCGTGCATTTTAAAAAAACGAAGGAAAGGCATATGAATACTATCTCTCTTGATTTAGCTTTGATTTAAACTTAACATCAACCAACTGTTTTAAAACAACATCAACCAACTACTAATAGTAATCCATGGAAAATAAAGAATATTTTGCGCGAGTTTCTGAATTGTTCGTGAGGGTCGAGGAGAAGCTTGACGAATTTGAGGACGAAATTGACTATGACCCAACACCGGATAAGCTAATGGTCACATTTGAAAATAACAGTGAAAAAATTGTGATCAATACCCAGCGTGCAATCAAGGAAATCTGGCTGGCCGGGAATTCAAGAGGCTGGCATTTTCAGTTTCTGCAAGAAAAAGATATCTGGTTTGCTAATGCAGAACAAGAAGAATTCTACCAATGTTTAGCTAAATTATTATCAGAAAACCTGGGGACATCAGTTTCTTTTGAATAGTACGAAAAAGTGAAAGCTTTTTCTATAAACATTTAATCCTTTTTTCGGTAATTCCCGGACTTTCCCCCTGTTTTTTCTACTAAATAAACAGACTCAATCTCCATACTTTTGGTAACTGATTTACACATATCGTATAAGGTCAAAGCTGCAATGGAAGCCCCTGTCAGGGCTTCCATTTCCACTCCGGTACGTCCTGTAGTTTTGGCAGTGGCCTGAATAAAAGCATACTCACCCTTCAGTTCAATGTCCACATTTACTCCGGAAAGCGGCAAAGGGTGACACATTGGAATCAGTTCTGAGGTCCGCTTTGCTCCCTGTATTCCTCCAATGACAGCTGTTTGCAGAACCGGACCTTTTTTTGTACTTCCGGTATCTTTAAGAAGTGCCGCGAGTTATGCTCCTAAATGCACGCGTGCTACTGCAACGGCTTTACGTTCAGTCACAGATTTTTCGGAAATATCGACCATCCTTGGTTGATCATTTACGGATAGGTGTGTAAATTCATTCTTGGAATCCGGCATGATTTTCACTGAAACAGGAGAGTTTTATTTTTACTGATTTTTAAAAGGTATCCAGCGGGAATCCCTCAATATTTGGGCTGGCTGAAAATCTGCCTTGTAATTCATTTTGTGAGAACTTTCTACCCAATATCCCAAATATAACCAGCGAATATCAAGAAAGCGGGCATATTCAATTTCATACAGGAGAGAAAATATTCCCAACCTCCTTGATTCAAATTCCGGATCAAAAACAAAATAAACTGAACTTATTAATTCCGGTAAACAATCCAGCCACCCCACACCGATGAGCTTGGTTCCTAAATAATAACGCAGGATTTCGGTTGGTACAGGAGTTTCAATCAAAAAATCAAAGTACTCACTTTCCTCAACCGGATACTTGATCTCGTGCCAATCTATCTGATAACGCTGGTAAAGATTAAAATCTTCCTGGTTAAATCCAACTGGATGATGCTCAACACGAACATCCTTGTTTTTTCGCCACGTGCGGCGTTGCCCTTTTCCTTGAGAAAATTTCTGTACATCGATCCGAATTGGTATGCAGGCCTGGCAACCGGAACAAACGGGATGATAAATGGAAAGACCGCTCCGACGAAACCCCTGATTCAACAGCGAAGTGTAACCGTCTGCAGGAATCTCACTGGTCTGGAAAGAGATATTGTGCCAAGTATAATTATCTCGATAAGGACAAGGACCGTTGTCTGTCTGATAAAGCTTTATCTGGCTTCCGCTCATTTTCAATCTTCAGTAATGAGGAAAAAGGCGCAAAGGACTCAAATCAGGACAATCCTGTGGCAATCACTGTCATGGAAACTTCATCTCCTGCTTCATCAGAGAAGGATGCCCCCCAGATTAACTCAACGTCTTCATCAGCCATATCCTCAATGAGTGACATTGCTTCCTGAATTTCATAAGCACTGGTATCTTTTGGGCCACTCACATGAACCAAAATCCCTTTCGCTCCACGGATGTCTGTATCTTCCATTAGAGAACCATGTAATGCATCCTCTACAGCATTCAATGCTCTGTCCTTACCTTTTGCCACTCCTCGACCAATGACTGCCTTACCCATCCCTTTCATTATGGTTTCCACATCAGCAAAATCGACATTAATGTCACCGACTCCGCTGAGCAGAAGAGTAATCCCTCTGATAGCATTGATCAGCACCATATCAACCATGTGAAAAGCTTCCAGGAAGCTTGTACTTTGAGTACTGGCATCGAGAAGTTTGTCGTTTGGTATGACCAGTAAAGTATCAGTGTATTCACGCAGGCGCTCAACTCCGGCAAGCCCTGAGTCCAGGCGTTTTGTACCTTCAAAGGAAAAAGGAATTGTAACAATACCAACTGTAAGAATTTGCTTATCTTTTGCCAGTCGAGCTATTGTCGGAGCAGCGCCGGTTCCAGTTCCACCGCCCATTCCGGCAGCAATGAAAACCATATTAGCACCTTCAACAGCTTCACTTAATTCTGCAAGACTCTCTTCCGCGGCACCTTCACCAACTTCAGGACGTGCTCCTGCCCCCATCCCACGTGTAAGTTTTTTGCCTAGCTCTATCTTTTTATGTGATTTGTTACGCTTTAAGGCTTTTACATCAGTGTTGCAAATAATGGTCTCAACCTGATCAAGATTTTCTTCTGCCATTTGCGTTACCACATTTCCTCCAGCACCGCCGACACCAATTATTTTTATGTTTGGGATGAATGCTTCCTGAACAGGAGAAAATTGCGTAGTTTGTTTTTCTGCCATGGTTTTCAACTCAAAAAAAAATTGGAGATTAAAGTTAAATTAGTTACCAATGAAGAAAGAATATTTTCAGATTCAAGCTAAGATATTAACACATAAAATGTAATAATTGTTGACTAAACCTTGCATTGATTCAATAATGATGATATAGCTGTATAATTGAATTTGCAAACCAAAGAATTGGAGATGGTTAAAAAACCGCTTTGATTCGCTTCATTGAAAAATGCTATTATGCTTTCTGAACAAGTATTTTATCTCTTTTTATTTCCCTGGTTCCTTTTTCTAGCAATTATTCCAGGTGTTGTAATGACATTCCTCTTTGCAGGCATTGCGGCGCAATTGCTGAACTATCTCCCGGGAAAAAATGGAGATTAAATTAATGCAATTTTAATAAGTCCAAACTGGATAAAATTCAATACTAATAACACTAAAAAAACAATAATAACAAGTCTCTTTGTCCTCTGTTTTTTCTGTTGTTGGTTAAACACTCTGAAGTGTCCTCCAAGTCAAGGCCAATTTCTCTCATGAATTAAAGTGGATTTTTACCAGTTGTTTTACGATTTTTACCAATCAATCTTTGGAGTATGGAGAAGAGTTGAACCAGTATAGTGCAATGATTACCGATTTTCTGCATAACTGTGGAGAAGCGGAAAAAGGGTTCATCAGCAGTCAGGAGTGGTGGATATTGAGTGGATCTGTAAAGGTCCAGATTTTCCTTACGAGCTTGGATGACAATGCCGAATTGATAGTTGCATCAAATCTGTTTCAGTATCAGGTGCAAAACGCAGATATTAACGAATATATACTGAAACTTAACGGTACTCTAAAACTAAAAGGGGTGTGTTTTGGTATACGAAACAAGCACCTGATATTAAGCTCTATCCGTCCTGTTCAAGGGTTGGACCCAGAAGAACTTGAATGGATTATTGCCAGTATTGCAGTCATTGCCGATGAATACGATGATTTCCTGATTGAAAAATTCAACCTGTAGCAAACTGTTTCTGCCTCTCAAATTTAAGTTTGAACGTATGCACTTCTTATGTTTACCGTTGTTACTCCTCTTCAACTGGATAATTCATAAGACTGAATTTTAATAAAACGCTTGTCACACACTTAGTTACGTTGAAGATCTTCCGGAGGCTTTGATCGGGAGGCACAGATACTGGAACTGGAAGGTCTTTTCAGGCTCGAACAAAAGAATTAGCACGCATTTCATGACCGATACTTGTTGACTCTCCGTGGCCGGTAATTACAGAAGTTTCTTCATCTAGCGTGTAAAGTTTCTCCTGAATCGATTTTTCTATTTTCTTAAAATCACCTCCCCACAAATCTGTTCTTCCGATAGATCCCTGGAACAGAGTATCTCCGGCAATCAGTAATTTTTGGCTTTCAAACAAAAAACACATTGAACCAGGAGTATGTCCTGGAGTGTGCAGTGCCTTGCCCTGTAAATCATTCAGGTCAATCTCTTCCTCGTTTTCCAACCATTGATCTGGAGGCGGAGGAGGCTCAAAAGGAATACCAAACATTCGACATTGATCCTCCAACATATCCCAGAGAAATAAATCTTCACGGTGTAAAGCCAATTTTGCTCCGGTTGCCTCTTTCATTTTTCCGGAAGCAAGAAAATGATCCAGGTGCGCATGGGTGTGAATAATCCTTTCCACTTGAAGATTCAGTTCAACAAGACGCTCAAGCAGTATTTCAGCATCTCCTCCGGGATCAACCACAATTGCTTTCCGACTTACCACATCGCCTAAAATGGTGCAATTACACTGCAGTGGGCCAACTGGAATAGTTTCTACAATGATATCAGCATCATTCATGCAGAAGCTTCTTTTTTTGTGAACTTCCTTTTTCCGCCTTTCCTTCCTTTTGAAGGAGGTGTTTCCGCAATTATTTTCAGACAAACAGCTTCATCCAATGTTTCTGGTTCAACACCTTTAGGTATTTTGTAATTACTCTTTCCTGATTTTATATAAGGCCCGAAGCGACCATCAATAACACGAATTTCACCAAAATCATGAATTGTACTTTTTGCCTTTTTCTCCAAGCCCTCCCTGATAATTTCCAGTGCAGTCTCTATGTTTGTTTTTAACGGATCTTCTCCTTTAGGCAAAGAGAAAAAATCTTTCCCCAATCTTACATAAGGACCATAACGACCATTGTTGACGATAATTTCCTCACCGCTTTCGTGAGTTCCCAAAGTAAGAGGTAAAGCAAAACATTCCATAGCCTCTTCGAATGTTACTTCATTGAGATTGAGATTACTTGGCAAAGAAGCAAAACGCGGTTTTTCCTCATCCTCACGAGTACCTATTTGGACCATTGGACCAAATTTACCAATGCTCACACTAACAGGTTTCCCGCTTTCAGGGTCAGTTCCGAGTTCCCGTCGTTTAAGTACTTCAGCACGTGTTACAGATTCATCTTTTTCACCAACCCTTTGGTGAAAGGGTTGATAGAAATTAGCTATCATTTCAACCCAGTTTTCTTCTCCATTTGCTATCCGGTCAAAGTTCCGCTCAATTTTTGCGGTAAATCCCAAATTCACAATTTCAGGAAAATGATTGGTGAGAAAATCTGTAACAACTTCTCCAATTGACGTTGGCTTAAGCCGTTTTTCTGGAGTTACTTCAACATAGCCACGATCTTGGATAGTAGATATAGTTGGCGCATAAGTCGAGGGGCGTCCAATGCCTTCAGATTCCATTTTTTTCACCAAAGATGCTTCGGTGTAACGTGGTGGAGGTTTAGTAAACAATTGTTCCAAATTCAATTTTTTTAGTGGAAGTATTTGATCTTTTTCTACTTTTGGCAAGATTACGTCTTTTTCACTTACAGCCTCATCCACATCATTTTTACCTTCGGAGTAGGCCAGCAAAAATCCTGGAAAAACAACTCTTTGCCCTTGTGCCTCAAATAAGCACTCTCTTTTTACCCCAGCCTCAATTTTCAGAGTGGTACGTGCTATTTCTGCCGCAGACATTTGAGATGCAAGGGCACGCTTCCAGACCAGGCTATATAGTCGGAACTGGTCAGAACTCAAACTCTCTTTTACTGCACTTGGTTTCAGCGAAAAGTCCACTGGCCTAATTGCTTCGTGAGCTTCCTGCGCATTTGTGGAGCGGTTCTTAAAAAACCGAGGTTGCTTCAAACCAAATTTTGAACCATATTCTGAGCCAATAACCTGTTGTGCCTGCATAAGCGCCTGTTTTGCTAGCACTACTGAATCGGTACGCATATAGGTAATTAAGCCACCGCTGTAATCAGGAATATTAAAATTACCTTCATAAAGCTGCTGTGCGACTACCATTGTTCTTTTAAGCGAAAATCCCAGCTTGACTGATGCTTCCTGCTGAATTGTTGAAGTTGTAAATGGTGCACCAGGATTACGTTTTGCCATACGCTCATCTATAACACTTACAGAAAAATTACCCTGCTTCAAACTGTCCTCAATCGATTTTGCCTCAGTTTCATTAACAACTTTTGCAGGTTTGCCATCGAGTTTCTTTAATTCTGCAGTAAATTCTGCAAATTCTGCACGAATTTTCCAATATTCTTCTGGTTCAAATTTTCTGATTTCTTTTTCACGCTCAACCAAAATATGAACAGACACACTCTGCACTCTTCCAGCAGAAAGCCCAGGTTTGATTTTTTTCCATAATAATGGAGACAGTTCATAACCAACGGCTCGGTCAAAAATTCTACGTGCCTGCTGTGCGTCAACCAATTGCTGATCTACCTCCCTCGGTTTTTCCAGTGCATTTAGAATCGCAGACTTTGTGATTTCATGAAATACAATCCGCTTCACCGGACGTTTTTCCAAACCAAGTGCTTCAAGAAGGTGCCATGAAATTGCTTCTCCTTCACGGTCTTCGTCTGTTGCAAGATAGACTTCCGTTTTACTGTTGATTTGTTTTTTCAGTTCAGCAACTGTTTTTTTCTTGTCCTTTGGAATTTCATACTGAGGAGCAAAGTCATTTTCAGGATCAAAGCCAAGCACACTTGAGGGCAGATCTCTCACATGCCCCATTGAGGCGGTGACGAAGTAATCTTCTCCCAAAAACTTACTGATAGTCCGGGCTTTTGCCGGTGATTCAACAATTATTAAATTTTTTGCCATAATTATTTTTTCATTCAACAAATGTTGAAATGTATTCTATAAAATTGTTTTCATAAAATGAGGAGGATTAAAAAAAAGTAAAATCAACAACAGAGGCGATAGACATTTTTGTAATTTTATTTTCTGTGACCTTTTCAACTGTCTACCAGGATTGGCTCACTGGAAAAAATAGAAACACTAATTTTGTTATTCCAGTGAAAACTGGTATGAGAAATTGATACGTAATTCAAGATTGCTGAAATACCTATTTTTATATTTCTGACCGAGAATGTATTACTTTGTCAATCAGCCCGTATTCAAGCGCTTCTTCGGCAGAAAACCAATTATCCCGATCAAGCGCTTTTTTTATTTCTTTTTGGCTTTTTCCCGTATGTTCGGCATATAGATTAACTAAATGATCTCGAGTTTTCAAAATTTCACGTGCCTGAATTTCACACTCAGAAGCTCTCCCCTGGTAACCCATTAACAGGGGTTGGTGAATCATTATTTTAGCTTGGGGCATGGAAAAGCGTCGCCCCTTGTCTGCAGCCAAACTCAAGATTGACCCCATGCTTGCGGCAAATCCTGTTACAATTGTTGTTACCGGACATGCAATAAAATTGAGCATATCAAAAATGGCAAATCCGGAAAATATTTCTCCTCCTGGAGAATTTATGAAAACAGTAATTGGCTCTTCCGGACCTTCCTGTTCGAGTAAAACCAATTGACTCAAAACTTTTGCGGTCAATTTCGCATCAACTTGCTGGGAGATCACAACTGTTCTGGACTTGAGCAACTTGCTCGCCATGCCCTCCAATTCCTCATTTTCTTCGTTACTTTCTTTGCTCATTTATTGTTCCTGTGAAGTCATACTTGAGTTTTTATCTATTAATTAGCTCTTCTACCAAATTATGGGAGGGGAAAAGCGTGTGCAAGTTTTTTGTTGAATTATCTATTAGAAAAGCAAATATAAGCTGCCCTTTTGAAAAACATGAACTGCAAGATAATAACTGCAATATCACCAAAAACTGACACATATAGTATTGTTTTTAAATTATTTATTTTTCTGCTCCCTGAAATGCAGCTATGGTTTTATTCCAATTGTTAACTTCGCTAAAGGTTCCATTATTTGTCTGCAAAAAATTATTTTATTTGAAAATTTTGCAACATTTCCTGTGCCAGTTCCAAGGTTTGCTCTGTGATTTCCTGCCCGCCAATTAAATCGGCAAGAGCCCGGATCCTTTCATTCTCAGTGTTGAGAAGTTTTATTTTTGTATAAGTCTCATTATCAGTCAGATGCTTGCTGACAAAATAATGATGCTCTGCAAAAGCTGCAATCTGCGGAAGATGTGTTACGCACAAAGTCTGGTGCCTCTCTCCAAGTGAATGTAATTTTTGTCCCACAATTTCTGCAATCCCTCCACTGATTCCAGTATCAACTTCATCAAAAATCAATATTTCAACTGAGTCCAGTGATGTAAGAACTGTTTTAAGTGCCAGCATTATACGTGATAATTCTCCTCCGGAAGCAACTTTTACAAGACTGCGCATATCCTGTCCTGGATTGACAGTCAGCATAAATTCAACCTGATCAATCCCCTTAGTTGTGCATGCCTCACGGTTTTCCACAAATGAAGCTGAAACAATATGAGTTTCAAAACGTGCCTTTTCCATCCCCAATTGACGTAATTCATCAACAATTGCCTTGTCCATTTTTTTTGCAGCATTATACCGCTTACTGGAGAGAAGTTCGGCAAACTTTTGCGTTTGATTCCTCAACTGCTCTATCTTTTCGCAAATCTCCTGCTCATTCTCATCAAGGTGTTCGAGTGAATCCAATTCCTGCTTTGAATCTTCAAACAGTGTCAACAGTTCATCAGGATTGTCCAACCTATATTTACGAGTATAATGCTGTATTCGACTGAGTCTCTCATTTATCCATGCCAGACGTTCAGGATCATCTTCTACTTTGTCGCTGTATTGAACCAGTTCTTGATAACTGTCTTCAACCTGAAAAAGAGCTGTTTCAATTCCAGAAAGTGTTTTCGAGCATTCAGAATCTATCTGTTCTGCTTCACCCAAAAGTTTTCGTGACAATTCCAATTGCTCTATTACTGATCCGTCCGCTTCATTGAGTCGAGACCGAACCTGTCCCAAAAGCACTAATAGTTTTTCTACATGTGTTAGCCGGTTCTCTTCTTTTCTAAGATCATTTCCTTCTGTAGGATGGAAATTTAATTCGTTCAAGTCTGCAATAATTTCCTTTAGCTCATCAATACGAACTGCACGATCAGCAAATCGCTTTTGCAGTGATAGCTGTTCTTTTTTTGCTGATTGCAAAGCCTGAAAAGCTTCCGTCACTTGTTGACGTAAAGGGATCAATTGGCCAAAACCATCAAGAAAATCCAAGTGGGATGAAACCTGCAGCAAAGATTGATTATCGTGCTGTCCATGAATATTGATTAATTTACGGCCTATACTTTTTAGGAAATCCGCAGTTACTGATACTCCGTTTATATATCTTTTTTGACGACCTTTACGAGAAACAATACAACGAACAATTAATTCATCATCCAGATTAATACCAGTCAGTTCCAGTTCTTTCCGAATATTGAACTGCTCACCATTAACTGGATTTTCTGGTACAGAAAATATCCCTTCAACTTCAGCCAGTTCCTTACCTGTTCGGATCATGCCTGGATCACCTCGATGACCAAGTACAAGCAAAATAGCATCAATCATAATTGACTTACCTGCTCCGGTTTCACCTGTGAGGATGGAAAAACCTCTTGTAAACTCTACTTCCAGTTCACTGATCGTTGCGAAATTTTCTATTTTCAGCTGTAACAACATATAGTAAATATTTTGTAATAGTGATATTTTGATTAATTATATAATTATTCTAATAATGAATCGTAAAAAACCAAATATATTAAATTATAAGTTAATCAAATTCTATCTGCTGAAATTACAACAATTAATAATCGATGCAAATAGTTTTTCCGCAAGGCAAGCTATAAAACTACAGAGCAGTATTATCTCTACTTTAAAAGAGGCTATCTTTTTTGCATATTTAACTATCAAAAATGCCAGTTACAATATCAAAAATATTTTAGATAAATTTCTCTAACATTTTGTGTAGTTGTTTCCACTGTGTCACGCAAATTTGAGACTTCGTAGCCATGATGTTTCAGTAGTTTGAGTATAGTGTCTTCCTGAACTTTTTCAAAATCAAGCAAATCCGTTGATTCGTCATAGATCAACCGCAGTCCATTTTCTATTAGTCTCAACATTTTGTAATTATATTGCAAACTTTTGGCTTCTTCTTTTTTTAGCAAAGCCAGTTTTCCAAGCTCAGGCAGCACTTCCATGGTTTTAGGGTTCTGCAATTGAGGGAAACTGCTGCCAAATTTCAACTGAAGTGCCTGCGTCAGGTATTCAATATCCAATAATCCTCCTTTACCTTCTTTGATGTTACGACGATTATCTTTTTCTCCTGACAGTTCCAGTTCTTTGCGACGCCGTAAATAATTTATTTGTGCATTCATATCAGACGGAGGAATCCAATCATATACAGCACTGCGTATTCCTTCTTCCACTTTTTGATACCATTCTACTTCACCACTCCCTCCAATAACCCGCCCTTTGATCAGCACCTGATGTTCCCAGGGTTTTGATGTTTCATGGTATTTGAGATACTGATTTAAATGTGTCACCAAAACACCAGCTTTCCCGGATGGACGAAGGCGCGCATCAAGTTTATAGGCATAACCGGAACTAGTAATAGTAGAAAGGCAGGAAATTAAGCGTTGAATCAATTTTACCCAATATTCCTGTGCTCCAATGACTCGTGGACCACTTGTAGTTCCCTCGCCGGAATAAATAAAAATCAAGTCGAGATCTGAGTGATAGGTTAATTCTCTTCCTCCCAGTTTACCTAAACCTATAATTGCAAACTGTCCGGATTCATCCATGGAATTCAGGACCTTACCATAACGTTGAGTTAACCATTTTTGTGACAAACGAAAAGCGGCTTGAACAATAACTTCCGCTAGTAAAGTCAGGGCTATTCTGGTTCGTTCGTAGGAAAGGACGCCTTCCATTTCCGCACTTCCAAGCAGAAACGTAGTAGTGTGCTTGAATTGTCTTAACTGATCAATTTCTTCTTCTTCATTTTCAGCGCAGCTTTGGATATTTTCTTCGAGTTGATCTGTCCATTTTTCTACTGATATTTCCATTGTAGAATTGTCCAGTTGTTCTAATAATTCCAGGTGATTAAGCAAATAATTCCAAAGCATTTCGCTGGTTTCAGCAATTCTAGTCAAGCGTGAAAGCGCAGAAGGATGCACAGACAATTTGCGATAGCAACCAATTTTCCCCTTGATGGATTCAAACAAACGCTGAAAGCGATTTTTTGTACTCTCACTCATAAGCGGGGCCAGTTGCTGTGAGAAAGATTCAATAAACTGCTGCTCCTCTTCAGTAAAGTTTTGAATACGTGCACAGTTGTGGATAGCAGCTTCAATTTCCAGGTGTTTACTGCTGAATAATCCACTAAAAATAGCACGAACTCCACCCATTACATCTTTCAAATCACTCAGAAAGTGTTGATGGGCTTTTTCTATGTCAAATTCGTTGTAACCTAAATTTCTTGCAATTGCATGTTGTTGTACAATGTCTGAAGCTAAAGTGTGAGTTTGTTGTTCCTCACGCAGTTGAAGATGATGCTCCACTCTACGCAAGAAGAAATATGCTTTTTCCAGAGTATCTGCATCCTGTTTCGGTATTAACTCTGATTGACGCAATTGTTGCAAAACCTGCAATGTTCCTGCTAGGCGAAGTTGTTTGTTTCCGCCTCCATACAAAAGTTGAAAAGTCTGCACAAAAAATTCTATTTCACGAATTCCTCCTATACCTAATTTTACATTCAAAAAACTTTCACGCAGATGTTCTTCTTCGATACGCTTCTTTACTTTTTCTACATCACGCAATACTCCTTCGTCCAGCAAACTACGAAAAACGAAAGGGGTGATCATATTCATTACATCTTTTCCTAACTGTTGTGTTCCTGCTACTGGTACCGCTTTGATTAGAGATTGGCGCTCCCATAACTCCCCACTTACAGTATAATAATATTCCATCTCATCTAAGGACTGAACCAAAGGTGCACGCTCTCCTCCTGGGCGCAATCGCATATCCATGCGAGCGAGAAACCCTTCGTCAGTGACCTCTGACATTACCTCTATCAATATTCTTGCTGCTTTCATCCGTAGTTTATAATCACGTTCCGTATCTCCGGTGAGAGGTTCGTTGTCATGTATGAAAATCAAATCAAGATCAGATGAGTAATTTAGTTCGTTTCCGCCCAATTTACCCATACCCAAAATCATAAATGGGAACAGCTGTTGAGGAGACTCCTTTGAAGATTGAGAAGATTCTCGATTTGTTGCTACAGATGAATCCGGAATTGAACTGGAAATTGAATAGTTAGAAATTTCCAATTCGTGATTCGTAATTCCTGATATTGCTGCCCGCAAACAACAAATTGCGATCGCTGAGAGTTCCTCCAAAGTTTCTTTAAATGGACATAGTTGTGCCAAATCACGAACTGTTATCCGTAGAAATTCTTCATATTTGTAACGTCGTAAAATATTTTTAAACCCAAGCAAAGAATACTCTGTCTGCAAATTCAGACGCGTCCGGAGTTCATTTTCCATCACTTTTAAATCCTTTTTTCGTAAAAGAAAAGGGGACTCCAATAATCCTACAGCAAGTTGAGGATTTCGTTTTAAGCGATTTGCGAGAAAATTACTGCGCCCGAATATGTACAGCAAAGCTCCTGTGTCAGGGCGGCTCCAATCAAAATTACTTGAGAACTTGTTCCGGAAAGCATCTGCAAAATCATGCAGCTGGGTCAAAGCTGCTTCAGGTGTTCCGGAGGAAAGCAAAATAGGGAGGTACTGAGCAAGCTGAGTTTCATTTTTGAAAATAGCTAAGCTTCCTTCCAACAGGTCCACAAGACGTTTTGCAGATTCGGAAGTGAATGGCGCAGAAGATCCCTGCAAAATGGCTTTCCAGTCCTTGTCCTTTGACAATGGAAAGAGATTTGTAACCCAGTCGTTGAGTGTCACGTTAAATTTATTTTTGGTTTTATGTGTGAGCACAGTTTAGCATAATCAGGTACTCGTCAGAAATAAAAAACACCTCTCTGGTACAAGCTAATGTCCGATAGAAACAAAACTTAGAGACGCTCGCTTCAAGGATCTGCATCCGTATTAAGTTGACGGTGCTACCTGTACTCAAGCAAATTTTCTATTTTGTCATTTGCCTTTGATTCGAATTCGAGATTCAGAACAAGGTCTTATTGGGAGGAAAAATGAATGGCAATAATATTGAGGTTCGTGGGAGCGAAAGAAAACTCCCACAAAATAAACAGATTAATAGTGGTAATACAACTCGAACTCATGTGGATGTGGACGTGAGTCAATGGCCCTGACTTCTTCCATTTTCCAGTCCAACCAGTATTCAATCACATCTTTCGTAAAAACTTCACCTTTGAGTAAGAATTCATGGTCATTCTTCAAAGCATCCAGAGCTTCATTGAGCGAACTCGGCATCTTACCGATTTTGTTCAGTTTTTCCGGTGGAAGATCATAAATATTTACATCCATCGGCTCTCCCGGATCAATTTTATTTTGAACTCCATCCAGTCCGGCCATCATTATTGCAGGAAAGGCAAAATAGGCATTGGCTCCTGAATCCGGACAACGGTACTCAATCCGTCGGCCTTTTGGTGAATCTGCAACTGGAATCCTGATAGTTGCCGAGCGGTTTCGGTTAGAATATGCCAGATTTATTGGTGCTTCAAATCCAGGTACGAGACGTTTGTAAGAGTTTGTTAGTGGATTTGTGAACGCAGCTAAAGCAGGAGCATGTTTGAGAATACCTCCGATGTAGTATAAAGCCATTTCACTCAACCCTGCATACTGATCTCCTGCAAACAAGGGTTGTCCATCCTTCCAAATCGACTGATGCGTATGCATTCCACTCCCGTTATCCGCAAACATAGGTTTCGGCATGAAAGTGGCGGTTTTGCCATATTCTTGAGCAACATTACGAACTACGTATTTGAAATGCTGCAGCATGTCAGCTGTCTTCAGCATAGTGTCAAATTTAAAATCAATTTCATGTTGTGCAGGAGCTACCTCATGGTGTTGAGCTTCTATTGTCAGACCCAGTTCCTGCATCGCCAAAACCATCTCCGCTCTTATGTCACGGTCCTGATCAAAAGGAGCCGCCGGGAAATAACCTGACTTGTGTCCAATTTTGTAAGCTTTGTTTCCACCAACTTCTTCAACACCTGTGTTCCAGGGACATTCCGGAGAATCAATTGAATAGAATCCGCCTTCCGGACCTTGTGCGTATCTTACGTCATCAAACATAAAAAATTCTGCTTCCGGACCTACGAAAATTGTGTCACCAATTCCAGTTGAAATCAGATAATTTTCTGCCTTTTTAGTTACACTTCGTGGATCCCGAGTGTAACCTTCACCGGTAACAGGATCTTTAATATCACAAATGATAGACATTGTCGCAACTTCATAGAATGGATCCATTTTTACAGTATCCAAATCCGGCACAACTTTCATGTCGCTATTGTCAATGGTCTGCCAACAACGAATACTGGAGCCATCGAACATTCGACCTTCATCCAGCATCTCTTCATTGAGTTGTGAAACTGGTACTGTAAAATGCTGCCATGTTCCCAGAAAATCGATGAATTTCAAATCCACCATTTCAACATCATTTTGTTTTGCAAATTCAACAATCTCTTTCGGCGTAGTCATAACCCAATCCTTCCTTTCTATAAATTAAAAAAATTAACCGCAATCACACGGTTTAAAAATAATATAACCTGTCACTGAGAGGCAAATACCAAGCCACAAATCATCTCACTGATATTGTAAAATTTTTAATATATTATTGCAATTAGATTTGCATTAATTTTAGGCAACTGCATAAAATTTAATCAAATAGTATTATCAATTGTGAGCTGAGCATTCGGTTAGAATATAAAGTTCCATCAACTCTAAAGCAAAAATCAGCAGCCGTTCTGGTATATTGCTTGCTTTGATCAAAGCAGCTAAAAGTTCATTAAAAACCAAAATCTACAATATTCGGATACCTTATGAGTGGCATTACCAGCCTTGTTCAGGCGGCAGGTGTTATCGAACATAAAATGGAAACTGTTTCAAACAATCTGGCAAACGTCAACACAGTTGGGTTCAAGGAAGATCAGCCGTCTTTCAGGGAGGTTCTTTCTAACGTCCAACGCATTGCTCCGGAATCACTGGAAGAGCGTTTCTTGTCTCATGAATATCTTGATGACTATGTAGGAATGGACAAATCCGCAGTCGTTGTAGATGAGGTAGGGAAGAATTTTGAACCCGGAAGAATGCGTTCTACAGGAAACAATCTTGATTTTGCAATTTCAAACGAAGGTTTTTTCACAATTTCTACTCCTCAGGGTGAGCGTTTTACCCGGGCCGGCAATTTTCAACTCGATTCGACAGGTCGTATTGTCACAAATGACGGTTATCCGGTTTTGGGGGAAAATGGCGTAATCACCATTAAAGAAGGTTCAATTGATGTCAGCGAAAGCGGACTACTTAGCGTCGATGGAATAATTGCTGACAGTTTCCGTCTGGTACGTTTCCGTAATCAGGACCAATTGCAGAAACTGGGACAGGGATTTTTTGCCCCTGTCAACAGCAATGATTTGCCGGTTGCTTCAGATGAAATCAAACTCAGACAGGGTATGCTGGAAGATTCAAATGTGAACAGCATGCTCGAAATGACCCGTATGATAACTGCAACACGAGCCTATGAATCGGTACACAAGGCGCTTTCAAGAATCGACAGATTAGATGAGAAAGCAATCAGCCTGGTTCAGTCATAATTTGACATTTACGAAAATATAAACCTAATTATTTAATATACTGATACAGGAGTTTTTCGCTTATGATGCGTGCACTTTATACGGCTGCTACCGGAATGAAAGCCCAGCAGAGAAACATCGATACAACTGCCAACAACTTGGCAAACATTAACACCACAGGTTTTAAAAAGAGTAAGGTCCAGTTTCAGGATTTACTGTATTACAATGAACGCAGTGCCGGGGTTCCATCTTCAGTTTCCACCCAAGTTCCGGTAGGAATACATGTAGGACATGGTGTTAAGTACGTCAGCATTGATAAGGTACATACACAGGGCAACATGGAAAACACCGGTAATGACCTGGATTTGAGTATTGACGGAATGGGATTTTTTCAAATTCTCCAACCAAATGGAATCATCGCATATTCCAGAGACGGCCATTTCAATATAGACGGAATGGGCCGTTTGGTGACAAATGACGGAATGCTGATGGATCCAGAAATTAATATTCCGGCAGATACCAGAAAAGTTCAAATCGGTTTAGATGGAACTGTATCAATATTTTTGCGAGATGAAAACTTGCCTGAGGCACTTGGCAGCATTCAGTTAGCACGCTTTCAGAATCCAACAGGCCTGACTCCAATTGGTAAAAATCTCTTTCTTTCAACTCCTGCATCAGGAAATGCAATCGTTGATGCTCCTGGATCAAGTAACATGGGTTCTCTCACACAGGGATTTTTAGAACGTTCAAATGTGTCCCTTGTTGAAGAAATGGTGAATATGATTACTGCCCAGCGGGCTTATGAGGTGAACTCCAAGGCTATCCAGTCTGCTGATGAAATGCTTAAAAATACTAACAATCTGGTCAGGTAATTAATTAACTGCCAGGCAAATTTGGATAAAGCAAAAGTATAACAATAGTTTTTCCCTCTACGTACTTAAGGATTCGCATAAATATAATGCCGTCATTAGCGCACTTAATTATTAAAACAAAAGCTATAGCAATGAGACCTTATCCGTATCGTTACGGACTATTGTTGCTGTTATTTTTATTATATTCCGGAACAGTATTTTCCAAATGGAATACTGTCCCTGAAGCACAGCAAATCAAAATTTTCCTGCCCCAATCTTCAGTAATTAACAGCGATGAATATCGACTTGGTGAAATTGCCCAGCTAGAAGGGGAAGATTTCATACTGTTGGACAGACTGGCCAAAGTCGTCATAGGACGTGCACCTTTGCCAGGAAGGAAATTAACCGTTACCCGTTCTCTGATTCTCTCCCGCTTGCGCTCCCACAAAGTCAACATTAAGAAATTCGTTTTTCCTGGATCAGACTCAACAAGCATTCAGCGGGCAGCACTCAAAATATCTGGCAATGATATAGAGCAGGTAGTATTGAATCACATTAAAGAAACAAAAGGTTCTTCTGACTTGAAACCTCGTCTGCTGGCAAAGATAAGGGATATTTTTCTACCACGCGGACAGGTAAGCTATGTAATTTCCTCAAAAGGAAATTACAAAAAAGAAGGCGGTTACCGTAATTATGAGGTCGAGTTTAGTGTTGATGGCAAAGCTATCAGGAAAGTCTCAGTACGGACATATTTAAAAATTTACAAGGAAGTGTATGTTGCACGCAATACTATCAAACGTAACCATATAATTGAAGAATCGGATTTGTTGAAAATTCGCAAAAATGTGGACCGCATGCCGCGTGAATATGTAACAGACAAAGAACAGCTAATTGGCAAAATATCAACACGTACAATCACTCCAAGCGAAGCGATTCAGGGAAACACACTTGCAGATCCGCCGCTGGTGAAATCCGGAGATCGTTTGCAAATTGTCTTCGAAACACCGTTTATACGTCTTTCTGCACCTGGAATTTCATTGGCCAAAGGCCGAAAAGGTGAACGAATTCCGGTGAAAAACGCAGACAGTAAAATCGTGGTTTTTGCGACTGTCAAAACCAGAAATATCGTGTTGGTAAATTAAATTGATATGGTTTCTAAACTAGAATTTTCACAATTCTAATCAGTGTATAAATTATTAATTCCATTTTCAGGTTTATTTCATTGGTTTCTGGCCACATTTCTGGTTCTGAGCCTCATAGGTTGCGTTCCGTCAAGACCACAACCGAAACCTCCTGCTGAGGTTTTGGCCGCTTATGAAGTAAAAAAAATGAATGACAATTTAAAACGGACTGCAAAGCGCTTACGGCGTAAGCGTATTTCTTCAAGCAGAAACCGCTATGAAGGTTCCCTCTGGCGATATGAATCCTCATTTGGTAATTTGCTAAGGGATCATCGTGCACGTTTCCGCGGAGATTTGTTGAGTATCAACGAAATGAGTTTAATAGTGAATGTGCCTCCACCCAAAACACCGGCAGAGGGACAACCTGCCGGAGGTGCAGAAACAGCGAACGTTGCTCTTGAAGCTCTGACTCTCAGAGATTCAATTGAAGAAGAACAAAATCAAATTTTGCGAAATCTGGATGGCATTTCTGCACGTGTCATTCGTGTACTTCCCGATGGTAACATGCTTATCAAAGGTCAAAAAATCGATTATCGCCAGCGTAATCAAGTCCGTTATATTACGACTGTTACCGGAATTTTACGTCCTGCAGACGTAAATGATTCAAACGTTGTTTCTGCCAGTAAACTTGCAAATCCAAACGTTAAAATCAAGCGTCAGCAAAGCGGAAGCCTCGTCCGCGAGCGCCTCCAAAAACTTGCACCATTGCTGGGCAAGCAAAAAGCCGGATTCTTAGGTCGCCTAGGTGATATGGCTAAAGGCGGGGCACAGTAAAAAGGAAGGAATTTCTCTGATATTCTCCGCAGTCTTTTCAGCATCTACAGGTTTGTCCAAAGCTGATCTACTACCAAAACACCTCAATAATTTCTCAAGTCATTCCCATACGGAATAACAAATATATACTCAAAGAAATTTTCCTCTTGACTCCATGTCAAGGGAATGGGGTTTTTTGAATGCTTGAAACCCTATACTTTTCTTAACCTTTTTCATTATTGTCTGCCCCAATGTGAAACTGTTATTACTTGAAATTTGCATTCAGATTTTTCAATGGCTTTGTTCTACAAGTAGGTGACAATTCACTTTATTATTCAGATCACATTGCTTAACTGATTATATGACAACAGTTACAAACACCGATGCGCCCTCCCAACTAGACCAACAACTGGAACTTTTGTGCTCGTTTAATGTACAGATTCCTTGTAATCCACAAGGAGAATTTGCTGCAAGCAGCTTTAAAACACTGTTGCAATCACTCAATACAAATCAAATCTGTGATTCCTTGCGTGGATCCTACCACGATGTGCATTTAAAGAAATGGAAAGAATACGCACAAAGGGAATTTAATGAGATGGGTCGAATAAACCGCTTACGTTTAGAAAGTCTAATGCAGCTTTCTGATCAAGAAATGCACCAGACAATTTTCGAAGGGATTCTCCTTTTTGACATCAATCCCGAAAACGTTGCCCCGTTAGAGTTACAGGAAAAGACTGGTGAGTTCGATGAAGAAGGAAAACCAGTAATGAGTACTATGACCTTCGATGTTTTTCAGAAGGGGGCAATTCATGGAATTGAAGGACTAGAAAGATTTTTACCTTCTGCCTCAATTAAGGGAGAAGCAGGAATGGATGCACATCTTGAGGAGGAATTTTCCGGAACAGACCTCATGAGCAATTTCAAACAGGAATCCGGGCAGTTGATCAAGTCACTGACTACCATAGGGAGTTTGGGTGGAATCGGACACAAACCTGATTCTGATATGGATGCACAAATCATTATTAATTCCAATCCGGAATTCAAATTCAGCTGGAATGATGCAGATTTTCTTGTCGCACTAATTGCAAATGTAATGGAGTCTTTTTATGACGACTATTACATTAATGGCCTCACTACTCAAGAACGACTGGTAATAAAAAAAGCGGCTGCCGGAACTTTAAGAGAGCAGTGCAGTACAGGGTTAAGCGAAGAAGAGCAACAAGTGATAGAATTTATATTTGCCAGCAGCTACCGCAAAGAGTTAAGGGAACTGATTCAAGAACATATACAAAAACGACCCGCAGAAAAGCAAAAACAATTCTTCCAAAAATCAGTGATTTCAACTTTA
>OFBD01000004.1_pt1 | contig 23468 bp, 21 predicted proteins | sample 1520461 | NCBI WGS metagenome assembly OFBD01 (sample SAMEA3696448, study PRJEB22514) | metagenome | biome: water; feature: marine; material: hydrothermal vent | place: Pacific Ocean | collected 2014-08-15 | depth 1539 m | reverse complement strand
ACTTCATCAATGTTCTCTACTTCAAATTCGCGCAGGATGCGAGTTGGAGCCTGTGCCTTAAAATGCCCTTTGATTGGTTTATTTACTTTACGCTCCGGTATTTCTTCAAAACCGACTTGTACATGGTTGCAACCGTCTTTTTCCAGGGTCTTTTTTTGGACAACTGTCACAGGTCCGGATTGCAGAACGGTCACTGGAAGTGCAGTTCCGTCTTCTTCAAAAACCTGGGTCATGCCAATCTTGCGTGCTAATAGTCCATTCAACATGGAGTCCTCTATCTTATAATTCTTTATTTTATAAACGCTCATGCATAATCGGAGCGCTTTTTAATTAGTGAACATAAAATAATAAATGATTTATGAATGGAATACAAGTTTAATTTTATGAAGCATACATAATCCATTCATCCAGTGCCTGTTTCAAAAATGCAGTAATTATGAACATTTCACGAATTTACAATATAACAGAAAGTCAAGCCCCAAGGTTCAACGTATTGCGTTCTGTTCTGTCTGTCGATATAATTGATTTCAATATTAACAATACTCACATTTATCTGTATTTTTCAACTCAATGAAGTTGTTCATCACTAACAAACAGAAACTTCTGCTTGCCGGCCTGTTTATACTAGGGGTTTCGTGCATGATCGGTGTTGCAGGATATATTTATCAAATTTACTATAGCCCCATCATGAGCAGTGCTCCGGATGGTAATTCGGTTATCTTGATCCCTCGAGGTTCCACCTTTGACAGCGTTACGGCACGTATCAGAAAAAAGGGACTCCTGCCCTATCCCAGACTTTACGACTATTTGGCGGAAAAATTAAAAGTACATTCCAGAATCCAGGCCGGAGAATTTAAAATTCAACACAATTGGAATACCTCTGAGTTGCTGCAGTATCTGATTTCCGGGAAAAGCATCCGGCATCGCATTACCATTCCGGAAGGTGAAAATTATCGACAAATTGCAGAGCGCCTGCAGCTTGCAGAAATTGCAGATAAAGACGTGATCCTGTCCCTGAAAGATGATCCGGAGTTATTAGCAAAAACTGGAATTCCGGACATGACCACTCTGGAAGGATTCTTGTTTCCGGAAACTTATTTTTTTTCGCGGGTAGATACGGAGCGACAAATTTTATCAGCAATGATTAAGCAATACCGCTGGGTTTTTAATGATGATTTTCAGAAGCGTGCCAAAGAAATTGGAATGAGCGAGTATAAAGTTCTCACCCTGGCTTCTATTGTGGAAAAGGAAACTGGAATTGATTCAGACCGACCAAAGATTGCTTCCGTTTTTCATAATCGACTCAAACGCAGAATGCGGCTCGACAGTGATCCAACAGTAATTTACGGACTGAGTGATTTTAATGGAAATTTGACTCGAAAGCATTTGCGAAAACCAACTCCGTATAACACTTACACCAAATACGGGTTGCCCCCTACTCCAATTTCGAATCCCGGTCGAGCATCACTGCAAAGTGTGCTTTATCCGGCAGACAAAAAGTTCCTTTATTTTGTCGGACGCGGAGATGGAAGCAGCAAATTTTCAAAAACACTGCGGGAACACAATAAGGCAGTTTTGTATTTTCAGAAAAACCGCAAGAACCGTCAGGCAATGCGTCGCAAAGCTAAAAAAGCTTCCTCAAAGAAATTATAGCCCCATGTCCTCAGCCCAGTCAATTCAACTTGGTGATTCCTCATTCATTCCGTTATTGAAAATGCCGCCTAAAACCAGCAGCAAATTTGCCCTGCTTGGTTACTATATCCGGCAGCATTTGTTTTCTTATTCTCTGGGAGTGGTTGCTATTTTAGGTACCAACTGGATTGCTGTCAGTATACCGGAATATGTGCGTTTAAGTATTGATTTGTTAAATAATGATCTCAAGTCAAGGCAGGATTTATTGTGGGAATATATGTTTATCATGCTTGGATTAGCACTTGTAATGGTGGTGGTGCGGACACTTTCCAGGATTCTTTTTTTTAATCCCGGACGTGCCATAGAGTGTCAGATAAAAAATGACATGTTCAGAAAACTGATGGCTCTGCAAAAAAATTATTATGATAAAAATCCTTCAGGAAACATAATTTCCCGCATCAATAATGACATCACTGGAGTCCGTATGATTTGCGGATTCGGCCTCATGCAGGCCTTCAATATCATAACAGCGCTTTCAATGACGCCTTTTAAAATGTGGCAACTCTCACCAAATCTCACACTTTACTGCATCATCCCGATTATCATTGTTTTTACAGTAGTGCGCCTGGGTATGAATGTGCTGGTGCGTAATTTGAGGGCCCGTATGGAAAGCTTACAGCGTCTCTCCGGTTTTACAGTTTCATCTCTCTCGGCAATAGACCTGATTAAAAACCAGACAATGCGTGAATGGAGCACGGGGCGTTTTGAGAAAGAAAATCAGGACATGCTTCGACGTTCAATGAAAATTGCCTGGACCCGCTCTTTTGTGATGCCGATGTTAAGTAATTTAGAGCATTTTTTAAAACTCCTGGTATTGCTTGTTGGTGGAATCATGGTAATCGAAGAAGGCTTCACCATTGGTCAGTTAACTGCTTTTATTGCATATTCTGCATTATTGACATTTCCTTTGATGGGGTTGGGCTGGGTAACAACCATGTTCCAGCAGGGTCTGGTGGGACTGACCAGTATCCAGACTGTTTTGCAGCAGGACCTGCCTCGTGCAAACCTTATTTCACTTCCGGAGAAAAAACTTAAATCTCTTTTTGCAGAAGGAGGACTGAAAGTAAATAATTTAAGTTACCACTACCCGGAGAGCAAGAAAGATGTACTAAGGCACATAAATTTTTCCATCCATCCAGGCCAGGTAATTGGAGTACTGGGAAGAATTGGTTCTGGAAAATCGACCCTTGTCAACGGCTTGAATCGTTATTTGGACATGGGCAAGGGTTCCATCTATTTAGGAGACCAGGACCTCGCAACTCTCAGCGACAAAGATGTCCGTACCTGTATCAGAACTGTCACTCAGTTACCATTTTTATTTTCAGATACTGCAGAAAATAATATCAACTTTGCTCTGGAAAATGGGGATTCCGATGACCGGGAATTGTTTCAGAAAATTTTGTACTCAGCAGCTCTTGACAAGGAAGTTGCACGTTTCCCAAAACAGGAAAAAACTGTGGTCGGCGAAAAAGGAATCATGCTTTCCGGTGGACAGAAACAAAGAATCAGCCTGGCACGGGCAATGATGGAACCTTGTGACCTGCTGATTTTAGACAATGTCCTTTCTGCAGTTGACTATGAAACAGAACGTCATCTGCTGAGAGAAATCCACAAACTCCTCAAACCGATTAATAATCAACAAGCCCTGGCAGGAAGCCTGCTTATCGTTTCCCATCGTGTTACATCGATGGAACATGCAGATTTGATTCTGGTTCTTGATGAAGGACAAATAGTGGATCAGGGACAGCATGCTGACCTGATTCAACGTCCAGGTTATTATCAACAAATGTGGGCACTGCAAAACGATCACAATTCCTGAACAGTGTTGAGAATCCATCTCATTTCGAAACCCAACATCCAACTCTCAAAACTCGGTACTTTCCTTTGCTCTCTCTCAAAAACGTTTCCAATCGACTCTGGGATAAGCAGATTCTCACAGTCATTTCCTGGTCCACAGAATTCGGACAAAGCTGGGCGATTCTAGGTCCAAACGGCGCTGGTAAATCAACTCTGATAAAAGTTGTACTGGGGCAAATTCCATATTGCGGTACCATCAAACGTCACCAGGAAATTGAGGATTTTGGCAAAATCGCACATGTTTCACTTGAGCAGCAAAAAATCTTGGTTGCCCGTGAAGAAAAAAAAGACCGCTACGAAGAATATAGCGGAAATGAAGAACATTTTTTAACCGGACAAGAAGTCATGGATCCGGAAGGGAAGCATCCGGAATCACTTCTCAAGATTGCAGAGCAACTTGGACTTTCGTCCCTACTGGGAAACCCTTTGCGCTACTTTTCAAATGGTGAAACTCGTAAAACTTTGATTGGAAAAGCCCTGCTTTCTGAACCAAAATTGTTGATTCTTGATGAGCCTTTTGAAGGTTTGGACACAGAATCTGTTCTGTGGCTTAAAGGAGCACTTTCAGATCTTATTAAAAACGGATTAGCAGTCTGGTTAGTCAGTCACCGTTTTGAGGAATTAGTTCCGGAAATCACACATGTTCTTTGTTTGAAATCGGGAGAAATTTTTGCTCAAGGTTTGCGCTCGCAAGTTTTGATTACGGAAGTGATGGAGGGCCTTTATGAGAAAGCTGATCACAAAGAAACTAACTTAAAAACAAACGAAAACTCTGCAGAAATAAATGAAAACCTAATTCAAACTGACTTCTTTGAATCAGTACCTGAAAAAGATAGAAAGCACAGTCTTATCCGGATGAGGAACGTTAATGTTCACTATGGTGAAAAAGTGGTGCTGAAAAATTTTTACTGGTCGGTAGAACAGGGGGAAAACTGGAAAATTGTGGGTCCAAATGGATCCGGTAAATCGACCTTGCTCAGTTTAATTTGCGGAGACAATCTACAGGCTTATGCAAATGAAATTTATCTTTTTGGGCGTCGTCGTGGTACGGGTGAAAGCATTTGGGACATCAAGCAGAAAATAGGATTTGTCTCCTCTGAGTTTCAGGTACGTTATCGGCAACCTGTTACTGCGTTGAAAGTGGTACTTTCAGGATTTTTTGATTCAATCGGTTATTATCAGCCAGCATCTGTAACACAAAAAGAAAAGGCATCCAGTTTGATGGAACTGCTGGAAATTACAAATCTTGCTGATCTTGACTTCACGCGTCTTTCGTATGGACAGCAACGACTTATCTTAATTGCAAGAGCAATGATAAAAACTCCACCTTTACTCATCCTTGATGAGCCCTGCCAGGGATTGGATCGTACAAACCGTAACCGCGTTTTAGAACTAGTTGACCTGGTTGGACAAAACACAACAACACAAATACTTTACGTAACGCACGCCGCAGCTGATCATTTAAACTGCCTGCAAAGAGAATTGTGCTTTGAGGCAACTCCCGAAGGCATTTTTCACCCAATTGTTACATGAGTGTCTGCACATGGAATATCTCTGCTTCCCGATCAAAGGAGAGACGCAATGGCAAATCCTCCCACAAATGTGCCGATTGCACTGCCTAAATTTGCGAACATGACTACGAGTAAAATTCTGGTGATATTATTTTGCCAAAAACCTCTCAAATGTGTGATATCATCTGCAAGGCTTTCGAAATCCCGTACCTGAGGTTTACGTAAATATGCTTCAACTAATCCTGCCACCCAACCTGCAGCAACAGCAGGATTGAGAGAAGTAAAGGGAGCTGCCACGAATGCAGTTGCAATTGTTATTGGATGGCCAAATGCAATCGCAGTTCCGAGAGCTGAAAGTGTGCCGTTGATCAAAAACCAGCGCTGAATCATTTCAATGCTAACGTCCGTTTCAACAGTAAAAAATCCGTAAGCAACCAACCCTACAATCAGGGTTGGAATACCCCATTTGAGCCAGGTGCCAATTTTCCCGGGAGGAGGCACTGTCTCTAATTCAGCCAAATTATGTTCCCGCTCCAGTTCTGCCGTCAGTCCTTTTACATGTCCGGCTCCAACTACTGCCACAATCCTTTTGCCTTGAGCCAGTTTTATTTTTTCTGCCATAAACTGATCTCTTTCATCAATCAGAATACGTTTCATTTCAGGAGACTGTTCTTCCAGCATTTGCATTGCTTCAGAAAGTGCATCGCTTTCCTTGAGTTTTTCTATTTCTTCCTTGCTGATTTCTTCACGGACAAACAAACTGGCAAGAAGTTGACTCAAGACTTTCATTCTGCCCCAAAATGTCATCCCCCGCCAGGTACGCTGCAGGGTTATTTTAACATCCCTGTCTGCCAAAATCAGTTCCGCTCCAACCCGTTCTGCAGCATTTGCTGCTTCAAGCATTTCTGCACCAGGTTTTACTCCTAGCTGAGAACCCAGCCGTTTTTGGAAAGCAGTCATGATCAAATTTGCAAAAAGCAAAAAGGATTTACCTTCACGAACGACCTTATAAATGTCCATGTTTTTCCATTGATCTTTATCCAGCATCGCCTGATGTCGGGAAGAACAGAGTTCAATACAAACTGTGTCCGGCTTTTCCTGATCAATGACAGAGTTCACCTCATCCACACTTGATTGTGAAATGTGTGCAGTTCCGATAAGTAAGATTTGCTTTTCATCAAAGCTAATCTCATGTACATTGCCGGAGTAAGACATTTACTAAAATAAGTTTTAGGTTTTAGAATCAACAAAAGTCAATAAATAGACATTTAATTTTAAGCGAAACTAAACAAAGGCGCAAAATGTTTTTGCCATTTTTACCTCTGATTCTTGCTTCAGCAGGTTTAACCTTATTTTCCGGAGAGCTGGAACGAACAGAACCATGGTTGAATTTACCACTTGCCGTGAATCTGTCTCTCATTATTCTTTTCAGTTTCCTTCTGGCGCAAATGCCTCAATGGCTCCGGCAATTTAGCAAATTGAAGCAATTTCCAGGAGTCAGAAAAGGAAGCTATTCCTCAACAAAATTCTCCCGACCAAGAACCCTGATTTTGATTGGCTGGCTGGCTCTAGTTTATGGCGAGCATTTAGATTTACGCATAGGTCATTTATTTAATAACATTACTGATGCTGAATCGGTAAGTTTTGGTGTATTACTGCTGCTTTACTGGCTTGCTGACGCTGTTGCCGCAATTCCAGTTTATCAATGGAATGCTCATGGGCTTGAAGAAAAGATCAAAAAGTCTGTTCTGCACCTGCGCCTGCAGTTACCGGTGCTGGCTCTGATTATCATCCAGACAGTCTGGTTTTGGATTACCAGCAAGTTTCTTCTTTCCTTCACTTCAAACTGGAGTCTTATATTTGAATTGTTGTGCAGTTTAATCCTGATGGTGCTTGTTGCTCCAGTTGTTTTTGTGAAAAGCTGGGGGGCAAAAGCTATCGAAAACGGGAATGATTTTGAAGAAATCCGTAAAGAACTGGAAAATTCCCGGACACCGGTAACAGCAATTTTATCGTGGCCGGATTCGATAATGCCATACTCCACTGCAGGAGTAATTGGCTTCGTGCGTGGATTCCGCTATTTACTGATCAGCCCGCAACTGCTCAAATCACTTTCAGCAACGGAACTGCGAGCTGTAACTGCTCATGAAGCCGGACACTTACGGAAGCAGCATCTGCTTTTTTATCTGCTTGCATTTATATGTTTACTGGAGTTGTTTGCATTTGCAGGCAGTGCAAACTTATTGCTGACCTGGACAGGAGTTTTGGAGGTTTCAGGAATGCTGATGGGTGTTGCGTCTATTTTAAGCATTATATTGTTTATTCGTTTTGGTATCGGCTTTCTAAGCCAAAATTTTGAACGGCAGGCAGACTGCCACGCTTTTGAACGTCACGGAATTTCACCCATCTCAACTGCCCTCATGAAAGTTTCCCTGCTCAACGGAATCAATCCGGAACAGGACAACTGGCACCATTACGGAATTCAGCAGAGAATTGATTTTTTATCGATTTGTCTAAAAAAGCCGGAAATGCTACAAAAACATCACCGACGCGTGTTCCGGATTAAGTTGGTGTGCGCAGTATTGCTTGTAGGACTTCTTGGCGCAAATTATATGCTCAGTTCAGACACTTTAAAAATAAAGGTCCTTGCCTGGAAATTGGAACAGTCAGCAGATAATTGGCAACTGAAAGATGCTCCAATGCTGACAAAAATGGGTGACCTGCTTTATTTTCAAGATCAGAAATCTGAAGCAGAATTATGGTACCGCTGTGCACTGGAGATGAATCCGGAGGAATCACACACACTGAATAACCTCGCCTGGCTTTTAACTGAAAAGCATAACAATGATAAGAAACGTCTCCGGGAAAGTATAGAGCTTGCTCAAAAAGCATCAACACTAAAACAGGCGGCATTTATCTGGGACACCTTGGCAGAAGCATATTTAATTAACGGAAAATATGAAGCTGCCGCTGATGCTGCACGCCAAGCCCTGAAGCTCGCAAAAGCTAAGATGGGGCTGACAAGAGACACAAATCTGGATTACTACCGGGAAAGACTTGAAAGAATTACGGGTGAATAAGACAATGAGCATATCTTTTCAGTAGCACATTTCCCTTCATACGACAAACTCTCTCTGACAATGATTAATCCATGCAGACAAAAATAATTAGTGGGAAAATACTTCAAATAGATGTGGAAGACGAGATGCCTTTGCTTTTAATCAATGCCATTCTTTTTACAACAGGAAAACGTTATCGTTCATTGCCGTTTAACAAACATGGTGTTAAGTTCGTTTGACAATAAAACTGTCTGTACCCGAAAATACCAGCCATTACCGCAATACAAGCAAAATGCCGCATTTATTAATAAATTGGAAGAGTTTTTTCTGTGTGATCTTGATTTTTTTGTGCGTGGTTGAAACTGCATTTGCAGGAAAATGGAGGCTCAGAGCAAGGGAGCATTTTGATACTGTAACGCTAAAATACGGTAACCAGATTGAAAAAGATACAACTTCCGGAATTGGGCCAACAATAAATTTTTGGTGGGAAGAGGCTTATAAGAACTCATTCGGACTGGCTCTTGGTTTGATGTACATTGATTTTTCAAGAGAATCTGAAAGCATCGGCAGAGGACAACGTTTGGAACTCTGGAAGCTCGGATTTGAGGGCAAACATGATCCACTCCAGGGAGATGGGGGTCTTTTTTTGCGCTGGGGTATTTCAAAAAACCTGCTGAAAACCCAGGGATCTCTTGGCGAGTTAAAAGGAAATGGAGGATATTTAGGGATCGGCTGGGAGTTTCCTTTTGAAATTCTGGGGCTGGCTTTTGAGATTGCTCAAAGACAAATCAGCGTGGAAAATAATTTATTCATTAAGACCTCCAGTCCGTCTATAGGCGTGCACTTTTACAAACACCTTTAAGCGAAGTAAAAATAATCAGATGATTCTCTAAACAGCAGTGCGGGAATTAATCCCGCACTTAATACCAGAATATTCCCAATTATAAGATCATGAAACATAGCCCCATGATAATTGTGGGGACCAGAGCAGCAATCAACAATTTTAAAGGATTTACACCATGCTCAAAAAAGCGTCCCAGAATAGACTGACCCGCGGGATTCGGAGCATTTGCAATCACTGTTAGTCCACCTCCGGTTACTGCTCCGGCTACAACCGCATATTTTGAGACTTCGGCCAGGTTCGGCACCAATGTAGCGAGATAAGTTATCGCTGCATTATCATTGAATGCAGTCAAGATCGTCGCAGTAAGCATAAGGGGAACTTCAGCCAGAGAGCCCAGAACGGGTGCAATCCACCAGGCCTGCAGTCCTCCGTGAATAATCAGACCGCCCAGGAAAAAACCAACCATGATCGGCCCCTTGAGTTCCACCTTGTTCTGATGCGTTGCAGTGAGCGACATAAACCCCAGAAAAAAGAGCAACCCAGGAATAAACAATGCTGGATAATGTGCAGTATAAACTGTCCAGGCTAAAAAACAAAGGTGAACCAGCGTAACCCACCATGGAATTGTAGTTTCTCTTTCAGCCCACATGGCTTCAAATTCGTCATGGCTCATTTGACCAGGTTTAAGTTTTTGCACTTCAGGTGTGTGGAATTCCGCGCTTGCTTCCTTTACTTCATCCTTACCCATTTTGGCAAACTGTCCACGAAATACAATGAAGTAAAGCACATTAGATATTAAAATACCCAACGCCGCCTTCCAACCGAAGTTAGCCGCCATGAAACCCATGCTCCAATCCCATGTAGTTGCAACCATCAGAACTGGTGGTGCGGCAAAGTGAGTGAGCGTTCCACCAACTGAAATGTTGACGAACAACAAACCAATCGTGGCATAGGCAAATCCTGAGGAAGGCCTGTGCTTGTAAAATTGGTTAGCCAGCAAAAGGGCGGCAATTGTTATTGCAGCAGGTTCAGTGATGAATGAACCAAGCAATGGAGCAATCAGCAAAATCGAAAACCACCAGGCAGCTTTACTGTGTCCTCCTAAACCCGCAGCGAGACCCAGTAACTGTTCTGAAACCTTGACAACCGGTCTCGTTGAGGCAATTGCCATGATTACAACCACAAACATTGGCTCAATGAAAACTCGGTCGTAGACCATGTAATTCTTAAATGTAGCCCAATCGAAAAATCCGATTGTGACAAACAACACGGCAATGACCCACATTCCAAACACAACTTCAACTTCTCCCAGAAAGTGAAAAAGCTCAGCTTTGAAAGGAACGTCATGCTTGATTTCTTCTTCAGAAGCACCAGCCGCTTTCATCCGCTCATCATGCTCTTCATGAATCTGGTGTGCTTTGGCCGTCAACTTGTTGGCCATGAATGTGTGCAGAATGGCAATCAGAAAAATCAATGATACAACTAAATTGAACGGATTTGCACTAATGCGGTGGGATAGTATCTCAGCCATACTTGCTCCTTCCGGATCCCGGAAGCCTTCAGATCCGTGAACCTGATCACACCTCTCCGCTAAAAAATTCGGGGAACCATAATCTTCAGAGTAGCAGCTCAGAGGCACAGGAAAGGGGGTTGAATTACTTCCTTTCGATGCATATAAAGCTGAACTGATTAAGCCCAATATTAAAACTGTTACGAATATTTTTGTAAATCTATGCATAGTCTTCTCCGTTAAAGGGTTTGCACATTTTAATTTAGTACTTGAAAAAGCTGAATCACTTTCCCATTTTGACAATTAAGAGAAATCTCGACAAATTATTTTTTCTGTAAAGTAAAGATCAACCATTTTCAACATCTCAAAGTGGAAAAATATTTTAACTGGGTGTTTTTATACAGAAGTTATAGAAAAAATACAACATTTAATTAACTTCAGATAAATCAAATCCCGCGCTTAAAACTCCTTAAGAATGTGTTTCAAACTTTAAAATATTTTACCTGAGTGAAAGAGTCAGTCAGAGATTTCAACTTTACTTTGATTCACTGACTGGGGATTGTGAACATCCTGTGGAATCGCCATGAAGACCAGCCCCATAATGACCGTGGGAATGATTGCTCCCAATGCAAGCTTTGCAGGATTCACTCCACCGGGGAAAAACTTGGACAAAATGGATTGGCCTGCAGGATTAGGAGCGTTTGCAATCACCGTTAATCCACCTCCAGTCACAGCTCCGGCAACCACCGCATATTTTGCTGAAATAGCAAAGTCCGGGACCAAAGTGCTCAAGTATGTAATTGCCGCATTATCATTAAATGCTGTCAGCACAGTAGCCATCAGCATCAGCGGTAAGTCACCCAGGGAGCCCAAAAAAGGAGCAATCCACCAAGCCTGAACTCCACCGTGTGTTACCAAGCCCGCCAGGAAAAAACCTACTAGTAAAGGTGGTTTCAAATTGATATGGCTTTGATGTGCTTTGGTTGCCATTGCAAAACCGAGGAAGAATAAAAATCCACCTATGAAAAGCGGTGGATAGTGTGCATTCAACACGGTCCAGCCCATGAAAAGAAGGTGTACTGCAGTGATCCATATTGGGATAGAATCTTCATGACGCTCTAAATCCTTTTCCATTTCTGCTTCTGCTTCAAAATCGGAAGCAAACTTGGAAAACTCTTTTTTAAACGCAAAATAATAAATTAAGTTTGAAATGAGAATTCCCAATAATGCTTTCCAGCCAAAGTTAAGGGTCATGAATGAAGATGTCCAGTCCCAGGGTGTTTTCACCATCAGTACAGGTGGGGCGGCAAAATTGGTAAGAGTACCACCGACCGAAATGTTGACAAAGAGGAGCCCGATAGTAGCGTAGGCTAGTTTACTGGAAGGTTTAAGTCGGTAAAACTGTTCAGCCAAAAGCATTGCGGCTATGGTCATAGCAGCCGGCTCTGTAATGAAAGAACCTAAGATTGGAGCCAAAGTTAAAATAGACAGCCACCACGCACCTGGAGAATTCTTGCCGATAGCGGAAAATTTACCCAAGATCTGTTTAGCCAACTGCATTACCGGACGTGTTGCAGCCAAGGCCATAATGACCACTACAAACATTGGTTCAGTGTAATTTACTGTTTGTGCTATATAAATTTTGAAAGTGGACCAGTCATAAAACGAAATCGTTACTGCTGCCAAAACGATAACCCAAATTCCGAAAATTGCTTCCACCTCTCCAAAAAAATGCAGCATTTCAGCCATAACTGGAGGATCTTGTTCTATTTCTTCCTCGGATTTACCCGACTTTCTCATTTTTTCGGCATGAGTGAGTTCCATTTTTTTTGCAATGCCGGTGATTTTTATTGCAGCAAATGTATGCACAATAGCAAACAAAAAAATGAGTGATGCAAACAGATTGAACGGTGTATGTGTAATACGGTTCCCCAGAACAGCGAAAATATCTCCACTTTTAATCAAGTCTGCATCTCCATAAGAATCGAGTGGAATGGGGAATAGAGGTGAACTTCCACCGTCACCACCTGCAACGGCAATTACCGCTAATCCACCAATCATTATTAGTCCCAGCCAATATTTTCGAATCTGATTCATTAAACTGACCTGCAATTAGAAAGAATTTTGTACCTCACTGTTGAAAGCAAAGGTATTGTTTTTTGATCCTGTCAAATTAAACAAGGAACGAGCAAATAACAAGCCACTAATTTGACGTGATTTTATTTGATAATTCTGCGACAATGTTTGATTGATTTCACAACTAGAATACTTGTATATTTAAATATGGCTAAAAAAAGAAAACAAAAAAAAACAGGGATGCTAAAGCGTCAAAAGGAAAAGCGTCAAAAGAAAATGATCCGGCGCCGCAAAGCAATGCCCAAGAAAAACTCTCAACAAGCAGGCTCTCCACAACAACTTGAACAACTCCTGAATACTTTACCCACGCTGGCATTTGAACCGGAACTGACGGATTTAAATATGGGTGAGGAGAAACTCCGTACATTGCTGGAAAGTGAACAAACAGAAATAGAAATAATATTGGAACTGCTGACTGAAGAGTTTATTGCAGATCTTGACCAGAGACTTGAACAGTTGGAATCAGCACATTCTGAAAAATCAATAAAATCTGTTTTGGCAAAAGCAACACGTCATCAAATTGCGAACAGTGACAAAATACCACACCTTTCTAACCCAGTACTAATTGCACTTTTCCTGAAAACACGTTCAGCAGTAGAAGGAGAAAAACTGGATCTAAACAGTTTGCCTGCAGCAATGGAAGAGTTTGATAAACGCAATCATGATTTTATTCAGGAGCTTACCAAACAAATGGAAGGTTCAGAAAAAGACGATTCTATTTTAGAAGCAGATGGAGAACTGCTGGATGAAGAAAAACCGGAAGAACGGACACCAGCAATCGAAACAGATGTTTATAATAAATTTATGGAACTAGTACCTGCTGAGAAACAAGAGCAGGTGGAAGAGGATTTGGAGGTTTTCCTGGTTGATTTTGAGCCACCACCCATTTCAGAATGGGACTCGGAGTTGATCAAAAATTTCCTGGAAAAATGGTTCCTGGAAAACGCTAACCCTCTGGAAGAAGATTTAGTGAGTATGCGGGAATCATTGTTGAGCCTGTTTAAGTTCCTAGCAAAAGAGGATTTACTCCCGGATGGTTTCCTGAATAACGTCTCCAAGAGTATACAAAATTCCTGAAGGACTTTTTCCGCCGGCAGGACAAATTGTTTTTCGTGCTTGGATTCAAAAAAGAAAAAAATAAACTATGTCCAAACAGGAGATAATTGAACAAAGCAAAGAATCATCTCAAATATTGGTCTTGGATGATGAGCACAGTATCCGCTGGGTTCTGGAACGCACTTTATCACAAGCCGGCTATATTCCTCATCTGGCTGCGGACGTTCTGGAAGCAAGACCACTCCTCCAGAAACATCCGATCCGTCTCGCTTTTGTTGACATTAACCTGCCCGGAAAAGACGGTCTTTCATTCACCCGGGAAATTTTAAAAGAATTTCCGTCTTTGTTGACTATCGTCATGACCGGCCAGAGTACGATGTATAACACTGTTGAAGCAATGAAAGCCGGTGCTTTTGATTATGTGGCCAAGCCTTTTAACATTGATGAAATTGAAGAACTGGTAAAACGTGCGCTTCGAGTTCCGCTGAGTACTCCGGAAACTAAAAGAATAAAATCCGGAAAAAAAGCAGACGATTTACTGGCCGGTCAAAGCAAAGTGATGCGCGACCTGTATAAGGCAATCGGTCGAGTCGCAGCTACAGATTTGACAGTACTCATTCAAGGGGAAAGCGGAACAGGGAAGGAACTGATTGCACGTTCCATTCACCAGCATTCTTTACGCTCCAGTCAACCATTTGTTGCAATTAACTGTGCTGCGATTCCTTCAGAGTTGATGGAATCAGAATTATTCGGTCACGAAAAAGGTGCTTTTACTGGTGCAACCGAACGCAAGCGTGGTAAACTGGAACTTGCCAGTCAGGGAACGTTGTTTCTGGACGAGATTGGAGACATGCCGATGAGGCTCCAGAGTAAACTCTTGAGGGTCTTGCAGGAAAAACAATTTGAACGAGTTGGGGGACACGAGCTAATCACGACAAATATGAGAGTGATTGCTGCCACGCACCAGAACCTGGAAGATTTGATAAAAAATTCAAACTTCCGGACTGACCTGTATTATCGGCTGAATGTTTTTCCGCTTAACATTGCTCCGTTGCGTGAACGACGGGAAGATATTCCGGTTTTAACTGAACATTTTCTGCAGAAGGGAAGCAAAGAAATGGCTGTCGGACGCAAAGCAGTAGAACCCGAAGTGATGCGTGTGTTTGCTCTTTATAACTGGCCGGGAAATATCCGTGAATTGGAAAATACTGTCAAGAGCTTGATGATAACCAATGTCACTGGCACAATAATGTTGGACTCTTTACAAAAAATTTGTTCCGGCCTCAGCCTGTAACAGATTCTGGAGAAAGCCTTGAAGAGGTTGCATCTTTAAAACTGGAAGGACTGGTTCGGGATGCAGTTGAATTCGACAGAGATTCACTGTTGGCGGAAGTACTGCCTCAGGTAGAACGGCCCCTGCTGAAATTACTCCTTGAACAAACTAACTGGAACCAGCAAAAATCAGCCAGAATTTTGGGAATTAACAGAAACACTTTACGTAAAAAAATCGAAACGCTGGGTCTGAGGAATCAAAGAGATGTTGAAAAATGAAAACCGGAACCTCGGCAACAATGTTTCAAAGGGTTTATGATGTTATCCTGGAACGAAAAAATTACTCTCCGGATAAGTCATATGTAGCCTCCTTGATGGACAAAGGTATAGATTCCATTTTGAAAAAAATTGGTGAGGAATCTGCCGAAGTAATTCTGGCTACAAAAAACGAGAACAGGAAAGAACAAATACACGAAATTACCGATCTCTGGTTTCACTTGCTCATCTTGATGGGATATCAGGGGATTACAATAGAAGATATTTCACAAGAACTGAAAAAACGGTTCGGTCAATCTGGCTTAGAAGAAAAAGTACAGCGTTAATCATTTAACAATCAACACATAGAAACAGCAATGCCTTCCGTATCAAAATCTAGTTCAATTTCAACAAAAATTGCTCAGTCAAAAATCAGGGCCGTGTTTCAGCCCTTCAAAGTTCAAGGAATTCAGTTCCGGAATCGTATCCTTGCACCGCCAACAGTGGACGATCACGCGGATGTACATGGCAAAGTAACACTGGCAATAATCAAACACTACCGTTCTTTAGCACGGCAGGGTGCAGGTACGATAATTGTGGAGTCTGCCTATGTGACAAAGCAGGGGCGAAGTCACGTCAACCAGCTGGGAATTTCAGATGAAGAGCATCTTGAGGGTTTGGAAAAATTAGCCCAGGGTGTAAAAAAAGAGGGTGCGACTATCGGAATCCGTCTCAGTCACGCAGGTGCACAGACTTCTGAAAGTGCTTGTGGTGAACAGCCTGTGGGACCTTCTGTGCTGAATTTTGGTCGGGATTTTGACATCAGCCGTGAATTCGATCAAGGTGATGTTGAAGAGATTGTACTCAATTTTGTGCATGCTGCTGAACGTGCAGAAGAAGTCGGTATGGATTTTATTGAAATAAATGGAACTGAACAACAATTGCTGGATCAATGTTGTTGTATAAAACTTAACAATCGTGATGACGAATATGGTACAGCAAAGATTGAGAATCGTGTGCAACTGGCACTGGATGTAGTCAACTCTATCAAGAAACGTGAGTCGGTCAAAATTCCACTTAGTTATTACTTTTCCATCTTTGATAAAATTGATGATGGATTCAAGCCCAAAGATCTTAAAAAAATGTTGACATTACTGGAAAATGCAGGTGTAGATATTTTCCATCCACTCGCTATCCATGCAATGAATAAGTGTTTTGAAAACAAAGAACCTTTGTGCCACTGGTCAGCAAAGTATACTGACAAGCCAATGATAATTAATGGCAACATTAAATCACCGCAATTGCTCGAAGAAGCGGCAACACTCGGCTGCGCAGATTGGTTTGCGATGGATCAAAGTATCTTCGACCGCTTGCAGTGGTATCAATTTCTAAAAAGAAAAATTGATAAATAATATTCTGAGTAAACCAGAAAATGTCACGTTCAATTATCAAAACATCAAAGGCGCCTGCACCCGTAGGCCCTTATTCTCAAGCCGTAAGCTGCGGTAACATCCTGTATGTTTCCGGACAAATCCCACTTGATCCTGAGAGTGGAGAACTGGTTGGGAATTCGTTTGCAGAACAATGTCACCGGGTACTTTTAAATCTTAAAATAATTCTGGAAGCAGGAGGTTCGGGATTGGAACGTGTACTGAAAGTCACAATTTACATGAAAAATCTGGCTCAATTTGGTGAGTTAAATGAAATATACTCAGAATATTTTGATGTTTCTAAACCTGCACGGGCATGTGTAGAAGTAAGTAATTTACCAAAAGGAGCAGATGTTGAAATGGATGCAATTGCAGAAATTTCTTCTGTTAACTAATAATTTCAACAATAAAAAAATCAAACAGATGTCAGCATTAAATATAGCAATTGCCGGGTTCGGTACAATTGGCAGTGGTGTCGCACACGTTTTAGAACAACATAGCAAAGAACCTGATGCAACCATTAATCTCATGGGAATTCTGGAAAGTGATACTAAGGGGAAATTTGCCAGGCCATGGTTCGAAAAAAGACCGGAATTGTTTTATGATAATCCGGATAAACTTCTTGCTGATTCACAGGTTAATGTAATTGTTGAGACCATAGGAGGAAGCGGATTTTCCCGTGAACTGATCACAAAGGCCTTAAAGAACGGGAAACATGTCGTTACTGCAAATAAGGATTTGATTGCGGTTCACGGTGCTGAACTGATGGCAGTCGCGCGAGAAAACGGACGTCATTTGCTTTTTGAAGCGGCTGTGGCTGGAGCAATTCCGGTTTTGCGGTTACTTAAAGATTATCTGCAAGTACAGGATATTCAGGGTATCCGGGCAATTCTGAACGGTACAACAAACTACATTCTAAGTGAAATGGAATGCAATGACCTTTCTTTTGAGACTGCACTTTCACAGGCTCAGGAATTGGGATTTGCAGAACAGGATCCGACAAACGATATCAAGGGAATTGATGCCCGTTACAAACTCGTAATTCTGACTTATTTAATTACTGGTCAGTGGTTTGCGCCTGAGCAAATCAATTTGGAGGGAATCGATCACTTGGAACTGGCTGATTTTGAATATGCTGAACGAATGGGCCGGAGCATTAAATTGATCGCAAATCTTCGCCTCAGTGATCAGGGAATACAGGTTTATGTTTTGCCGCTCATGATTGAAAAAGACGATATGCTGGCAAAAATATCCGGATCAACAAATGCTGTGACGCTTTCAGGGAAGTATGCAGATGACATCACCCTGATCGGCAAAGGTGCCGGCAGTCTACCGACTGCCTCGGCGATTGTTTCTGACCTGAACAAAATTCAAAGACAACCTGAACCATTCCCTCCTCCTCCTTCTAACAAGAAGTTAGAGATTGAATCGATGGACAACATACAATTTCGCCACACATTACGCTTTGAAGTTCGGGACCATCCGTGAATATTCGGTCACTACGGCAGTATCTTTGAGCGGCATTCAATTAACATATATGCTTTGGAGCAGTTGCCGCAGTACCACCGTATTGGTAAAGAAGGCGAGGAAACAGTGATTTTCACACTGACACTCCAGAACTGTAAAGAAGGATTGGTCCACAAAGCTCTCAAAGAAATTAACCAGGCAGACTACATGCTGAAACCCGTAGTACTCCTAAGGGAAATTGTCTGAAGTTTTAAGAATTCTGTTCCACAGTAATCAACTGACAAAAAGCACTCGTTAATAAAAATATGTTCAAGTTTATCGGTACTTTCCGTGTTTATATTTCCATCGTTGCTACCCTCATTGTTCTGTTTTTCCTAATGTATCAAACATATAACGAGCAAGGTACATCCAGGTTTCAAATGGCAGTACAAACCATAACATACCCCGTGCAGACCTCAGTGCAGGCTGTCGTATCAACTATAAAAAATACCTGGAATTCTTACATAAATCTTATTGAGGTTAATGAAGAGAATAAGCTGCTCAAACAGCAGTTGCTGAATATGGAAGAGAAGCTGAATCAGCACATTGAGAATTCTGTACAGTTTTTCAGATTGAGGTCTCAACTGCTCTTTGCACAAAAAAAAGCCCACAAGGAAATATTTTCAGAAATTATTGGAGAGTCTGCAGACAACACTCATCAGATTCGCTTGATAAACCGCGGCAGCAACCAATTGCTTCAGCGAAACTACATTGTTATCCGCAAAGAGGGGTTGGTCGGCCGTATTCAGTCTGTTTCACCTTATCAGTCTTCAGTACAACTGATTATTGACCACCGCAGCCGTGTTCCTGCTTTGATTCAACGTAATCGCGTTAGAGGTTTGATTTATGGCACTCACGATGGCATGGAAATGAGGCAAATTAATCAGCATGCGAAAATTAAAATTGGAGATCGCGTTATTTCCAGTGGTCTTGGGAATCTGTATCCTAAAGGAATCCTAATTGGCTGGGTCAGTGGAATCAACCGCGAACCCCATGAACTTTTCAAAACTGCAAGATTGGACAGTGCTGTTGACTTTAATCAAATAGAAGAGGTATTTACAATTTTGCCTTCCAAATCTGATTCTAATTTGTCTGTTGAATGATGCGATTATTCATGCTTTCTTTAGGGTTTTTGTTAATCGGTGTCTTGATGAGCAACGTTTTCAACTACTATTTTCGACCAGTCGGTTTAAAAATAAACTGGATGCTTATTTTCATGCTTGTGCTGACATTCCGTCATTCTTCAATTTCGCTGTCATTTCTCGGTGTATTTGCGGGAATGATTTTAGACTCACTTTCGCATGGTTACATAGGGCTTTATGGAATTTCTTTTTTTGTAACCCTGTTACTTGCCCGTCAGTTAATTAAATTATTTTACGCAAATACTTTTTTTGCAGTCAGCCTTGCTGTCTCAGTTATGACAATCCTGGAGGGTTGGATATCTCTATCCATTCTGGGCATGCTGGAAACTGAGCTGAACCAATCTTCTCTAATGCTGACCTCAACTCTTCCACTTGCCGTTTTGCATGGGCTGGTAACCCCATTTATTCTTCAAAGTGTAATTTGGGGAGAAAATCATTTCATAGGGGATACAGCATGAAACTGAATCCTCTTGAATTTGAAGAGTTGGACCGGATTCGGATTCGCCTCATTATTTTGGGTGGAGTCGTAATTTTGATTTTCTCCCTGCTGGCTTCGCGTCTTTGGTATCTGCAAATTTCCCAGGGCGAAAAATATCTCGAATTTTCTCAGGGCAACCGCATTCGTCTGGTTCCGGAACCTGCTTTGCGTGGAAATATTTATGACAGGAATGGAGTTTTACTTGCCGAAAACCGCCCTGCTTACCAACTACTCCTGATAAGAGAGGACACGCCAAATCTGGAAACAACTTTGCACAAAGTTTCAGAAACTCTCAAAATCTCCTATTCTGCACTACAGGAAAAAATTGATGCCAATCAGGATTTGGCTCAGTTTAGGCCGATTATACTTAAGGAAGACTTGAAATATGAAAAAGCCATGCATCTGGAAACATTTCAGGATGATTTCCCAGGTGTTTCTGTTGTGGTCCGTCCACGTAGATTTTATCCACAAAAAAACTTTGCATCACATCTTATCGGCTATGTTGGCATTGTCCAGGAAGATTGGTCAGAATTGCCGGCAGAGAAACGGAGTTCGAGCCAGATTGTCGGTCACTCTGGAGTTGAACTTCTTGAGAACGATCACATGATTGGACTTGATGGCGGTCGACAGGCTGAAGTTGATCATATGGGGAGGGAACTGCAGGTTTTAGGAGAACCTGTCCCCTCTGTGCCTGGAAAAAATATCACTTTGAGCCTGGATGTCCGTCTCCAGAAAGTTGCAACTGATGCCATGAAGGGTGAAAGCGGTGCGGTAATTGTCATGAATCCAAAAACCGGCGGAATTCTTGCCCTGGCAAGTTTTCCTGATTTTGATCCAAATTTGTTTTCCGGAGGAATAGATCCGGAAAATTGGAAACGTCTCTTGGAAAATCCGCAACATCCTATGGAAAACAAAGCTATTCAAGGTCTCTATGCTCCCGGATCAATTTTTAAAGTAGTCACAGCTTATGCCGGACTTGAAAAGGGTGCTATTACACCTGAAACAGAATATGTCTGTAATGGGTTTTTTCATGTTAAAGGCCGTAGTGAACCATTTAAATGCTGGAAGGAAACGGGCCATGGAAGAGTTAAACTGCATGACGCAATTAAAGGATCATGCAACGTCTTCTTCTATAATACTGGAATGGGAGCAGGAGTTGATGAGTTGCATAAATTCGCAAGCCTGTTCCGCCTGGGAAAATTAACCGGAGTTGGGCTCTTGAATGAAAAAGCCGGATTAATTCCCAGCAACAGTTGGAAAAAAAGAGTTTTTAACGAACCATGGTATGGTGGTGAAACCACTTCCATGTCAATCGGGCAGGGTTATATAATTGTTACGCCGCTTCAGGTAATTAATATGATTAATATTCTTGCAAATGACGGAATGTGGGTGCCACCCAGGCTTTTTTTGGAAGATGAAGGAACGGCACCTCAACAAATACCTTTAAACAAAGAATATTTGAGCTTAATCCGCAAGGGAATGATTGCAGTGGTAAATGAAGCTGGTGGAACTGCCCGTAAAGTTCAGTTTGAAGAATTTACTGTTGCTGGAAAAACTGCGACCTCACAGGTTATCAGTCACAAAACCATGGAGACACTTGACGAAGAAGCAAAGCTAAAAAAAGAATTTCAGAACCATGCCTGGTTTGTAGCTTTTGGGCCAGCGGAAGATCCGGAAATTTCAGTGATAGCACTGGTTGAACACGGTGGTGGCGGTTCAAGAGTTGCTGCTCCAGTTGTTCGAAAAATACTTAGCTACTACATCGACAATATTTACAAACCAAAATCTAAAAAAACAGTGCAAACTAACTTCGAGTCAAAAAATTTCAAATTCCGTACACGTCTTCAAATGGCCTTCAACTGAAATCCTGATTCCAGACAGGAATGTATGCAATTACCTGCATCGTCTGCAACTTTATAAACAATCTGCTTTAAACTCTCAGAAAATGTCCCAGTTTATACAGCATCGCCCTTTGTGCCTGGCTTCTTCTTCACCTCGTCGCAAGATGTTTTTGAAAAAATATGGCCTCCAATTTGACTGCCACACTCCAATAATTAATGAAACACCGGAGAAAAGCGAGTCTGCAAAAAGTTTTGTCAAACGAATGGCCCATGAAAAAGCCCTGCAGGTACAAAGGACATACTCAAAACTGGCAGAAGATGTCATAATCCTCGCAGGAGATACTATTGTTTATTTTGACGGAAAAATACTGGGGAAACCGCAATCAATTCAGGATGCCAGGACAATGCTGACTCAATTGAGTGGAAGGACACATCAGGTTTTTTCCGGATATTCAATCTTAGATTCCTCTTCCGGAAATCAAATAACAGATCTTGTTTGTACGGAAGTCCGTTTTTTAAAATTAGATGCCGACCTGCTTGAGTGGTATCTTAACTCCAAAGAACCTTTTGATAAAGCTGGTGCATATTCAATTCAAGGTTTAGGTGCAATTTTAGTTGAATCAATCTCCGGGTCATACAGCAATGTTGTAGGATTTCCCATTGAATGCATAATTCCAAACTTGACCGCAAATGGCTGGATTTCCTTTGCAGAAAATACTCAACATGAGGTGTACGCATGAAGTATTATTTATTCATTCTCGTTGCAGTATTCCTGATTCCAACGCCAACACACGCCATTGAGTTCGAAAACCGCTTGCCGGAATCAGTCTGGGAAGTCGAAATGCGTTTGCAGCATACGCCGGTTTATGATCGGGCTTTTAATGGTTATGGAGAAGAAGCACCTTTGCAGCAACTCATGCTCTGGGACAGAGAATGGCGAGATTCGGTCGTTGGTAAGTTGCAGCGTGAAGAGCAGAGACTTGAAATCCGCATGACATACGGTCTGACTGAAAAGTGGATGCTGGAGGCAACTATACCTTTACTGCAAAAAAAACAAACCTCTACTCTCTAAATTGAATCCGCTACAGCTATTCAGCAGAAAGTTCTCGAAAATTTGGCTTCAGAAAATCTAAGTGGACTTGGTGACATCAAACTTAAATTTGCCAAAGACACGCTCACAACTACAACCTGGCATAATCGCGGTGGTTTCACTTTGCGACTGCCTACAGGTACAACTGGGACTCCCCGCGGTATTTCTACAAATTCAGCCGGAGAGGGCCATGGCTCAGTCGGTGCCTATTTTCATTTTAATTGGTATCCTCTGACACACGGGATTCGGAATGCATTCGGGATAGAAGGCACAAATGAACTGGTTGGCAAACGTGAAACACTTGATGGAGAAAAAGGATATTACTCTGCAGGGCATCGCGTAGACCTTTTCTACAACTGGAGTATTGAGAGGCAAAATATATTTGCCGGCACAGAACTGCATTATTACCAACAGGCAGAAAGCAGTTTGCCAACAGGAAAATCTAATGCTGCTTTTCTTAAAGAGATAAATTTTGAATTCGGTTACGGTAACCTGAGTGACCTTGAGCAAAAACCACTGTCTACCTCATGGCAAGTCCGCCTGGGTTACACTCGCCCATTTGCCGGACAAAACACCCCTATTGCAAACCGTTTGAAACTAAGTTCCACCTTCTTTTTCTGATTTATTTTTCTTGTAAGAGAGAAATATGATTTGTTAAATATTTTAATATAAAGTAAACCACAGTCCCTTAAATATTTTTTTGCTGTTGAGGGACAATAACCATATATTAGGAGAAAATAATATGCCATACCCAAAAGGGTTTCTTGAAAGTCGAGCCGTCATTAAAGC
>OFBD01000003.1_pt1 | contig 24748 bp, 21 predicted proteins | sample 1520461 | NCBI WGS metagenome assembly OFBD01 (sample SAMEA3696448, study PRJEB22514) | metagenome | biome: water; feature: marine; material: hydrothermal vent | place: Pacific Ocean | collected 2014-08-15 | depth 1539 m | reverse complement strand
CAACCGGAACCACTGCCGCAGAACCCAAATCCTCCGTCACCTTTGCAAGTGCTTCAGCAAAGGTACCGGTATAGGTAACACGGACTCCCGTTTTGAGGACTTTTTGGGCGGCTTCATCACTAAAAGTACCCTGCGGTCCCAAAGTGTAGATTTGGGTACAATCCTTTAAAAGCATGAAAACAGTGAAGTTAAGAGGCAGGCAAACAGCCGGCGTTTTGAATGTATGCCGGCAGATTGTAAGGTCGGCAGCTTAAGCAGCAATCGTTTTTCCGGTGCGGATACACTGAGTACAAACTCGAGTTTTTTTACGATTTCCATTTGCCTGACGGATTCGCACGGTTTGCAAATTAGGCATCCAGCGGCGTTTTGTCCTGTTGTTTGCGTGACTTACCCGATTTCCATTTGCCGGAGTTTTTCCGCAAATCTGGCATTTCGTTGACATGACGGTTTTTTCTAAACAAATTGTTCAAACTAAATCTCAGAGCTTTGATACTAAAGCATTTTATAATTAAATGCAATCCATTAATTTTCTGTATCTTCCGGTAAAGACGGCTGTTGTGCTTGTTCCGGCATGACAGTAGTCACTTTCACGCTCTGTACCGATTTACTGGAAACCTTGTTGCCCCTGGCCTGAATCCCTTTAATTGCAAAATCGTCAAGAATATAAATGTCTTTGGATTTTCTAATTCTGGGTACAGGTACGAAGAAAATTTCAAGTATTATCCCTTCTCCCTGGCTCAAGTGTAAAATTTTTGCACCCTTTTTTATGGGAAACAAATTATATTCCCGGTCAAGAATAAACTTTTCAACCCGGAATCGTTTTGCATAACATACCCGACTTGCACCCTCCCAATAAATCACATTGTGAACCGTCTTGGCGTTCAGTTTCTCCACGAAGATAACATCCTTGCCTATAAATTGTTTTTCCGGAACACGGATAACCTGATAGGAACCGTCTTTGCGGATAAACACTATTTTGTCGTAGGCAGAACAATAAAACGAAGTAGTACCGGACTTTACATTCATTCCCAGAAAACCTTCTTTGCGGTCCCAGCAAACTTTTTGTTTTTCTGCCACATCCTGAACACGGATTTCGTCAAATATTTTGATTTTGGTACGTCGCGGATAATCCGATCCATATTTATCCTTGATTTTTTCCAGGTAGGTAATTGTGTAGCTTGTAATATCCCTCAATGATTTATTCAATGAACTGATTGTAACTTTAAGTTTATCAAGCTCCTTCTGGCTTTCCTTCTGATCATAGCGGGAAATACGTTTGATCTGCAGTGACAGTAATTTTTCGATATCATCCTGCACAATCGGAAAGTGCAGGACTGATTCAATCTGAAGCAGAGCTTTTCCAACAACTTCAAGAGCTTCTTCGTAAGAATCACAAGCCTCCAGTTTCTGATATATTTTCTCACCAATGAAATACATTTCCATTCTACGGAGGTGCCATTTCCGTCTGGCCTGCTCAAGAGACAGCAGCAATTCCTGCTTTAGCAAATCTTTCAGCCTTAGAGTATTGTACCGCAGTACTTCACTGACAGTCAGCTGAGCCGGATGATTCTCTTGAATAAGCAGCATATTGACTGAAATGGAGACTTCGCACTGAGTGAAAGCAAAAAGCATTTTCAGCAGTTTTTCTGCATCCATTCCTCTTGTTGCCTTCAATTCAATTTCAACTTTTTCCGCAGTAAAGTCGTTGATTGAGGATAATTTGAATTTTCCCTTGTTCACTGCATCCTGAACGGACTGTATCAAAGATTCAGTCGTCACTCCAAACGGCAATTCCCGTACAGTTAAGATTTTTTCATCAGTAATTTCGATGCGGGCACGAACCCGAACCTTACCATTTCCTTCTTCATATTGTCCGGCATCCAGCAGGCCCCCGTTAAAAAAATCCGGTAACAGCTTGAAGGGCCGGTTCTTCAGAAAAGCAATTTGTGCTTTGATAACTTCATTGAAATTATGCGGTAAAATTCGAGTAGACATGCCCACCGCAATTCCTTCTGCACCAAACAGAATAGATACCGGTAGTTTAGAGGGCAGTACAACAGGCTCCTTATTTCTTCCATCGTAACTGTCAATATATTCAGTCAACTCAGAATTAAAGAGAGCTTCCTTGGCCAGTGGAGTAAGGCGGGCCTCAATGTATCTTGGAGCAGAGGCAGGATCACCAGTCAGTAAATTTCCAAAATTACCCTGTTTTTCAATAAAATATTCTTTGTTAGCCATCACGACCAGTGCTGAACCAATTGATGCGTCTCCGTGTGGATGCAGCTTCATCGTATCGCCTACAATATTTGCAACCTTGCAGAATTTTCCATCATCCATCTCCTTCATTGTGTGCATAATTCTACGCTGCACCGGTTTTAGACCATCTACAATATCTGGAATTGCGCGATCCTTAATCACATAGGACGCATATTCCAGAAAATTTTGATCCATCAAAGGTTTTAGATAACGCATTTTCTTTCTTTCAATTCAAATTAGTTCCAGACAGACACCACAGGACGTCTACATTAAAATTGCCTGGAATTCATTACAAAACGATTTTACAAACTAATGTGATTCCATCCTGCTTTCGGATTTCTTCAACTACTGAATCCGGCAGGTCATCATCAACTCGAATCAGCGACAGTGCCTCGCCGCCACGGTTATTTCTTGACAGTTGAAACTGGTCTATATTGACGCCATTTTTACCTAAACAGGTTCCCAGTACCCCCACCATTCCAGGACGATCCTGATTAATGGTTGCCAATATTGTTCCTTCCACCTCAAATTCACAGACAAAACCATTGATCAAGTTGATTCGCGGATGGGGCCCGCTAAAAACAACACCGCCTATAGTAAACTGACTGCCGGATGCGAAAAGTGTGCATTTCAGGGCGCTTTCATAATCGGTAAAGCCCGGATCATCTTTTTCTTTGATATGCAGACCGACATTTTCAGCCTGCTGGTCCGCATTAACATAACTCACATAATCCTGCTTGCTCTGCAGCAAACCCTTCAGAAAACAGAGTCTCAGGAGAGTTCCATCATACCTTGCTAATTTGCCACGGTAAATAATTTCTAAATTGGTTGGAGTAAATTCAATATATTGCGAAGAAAACACACCCAGTTTTTCTGCAAGCGAGGTATAAGAAGATACAGGACCTCTGCTTAAAACCTGAACGCTCGGCATATTCACAGGATAGTCTACTACTTCTCCGCGGAGGGCCCGTGGAGTCTGGGTCGCAATTGATTCCGCAATTCTTTTTTGAGCCTCTGTGGTAGAGGCGCCAACATGAGGAGACATCACCACCTGGGGCAGATCCAGAAAAGGATTATGTTTTGGCGGCTCCACTTCCCATGTATCAATTCCGGCTGCGGCAACCCTGCCTGATTTTAATTCTTCCAACAATGGCTTTTCTTGGATAATTCCGCCCCGAGCTGTGTTCAAAATCACCACTCCGGATTTCATTCGACTGAACTCTTCAGCACCAATCATTCCTGTAGTTTCCTCCGTTTTTGGTACATGCAGCGTTATTATATCAGCAGAGGAAATCAGCTCATCCAGGGTGCACTTTTCAGCATGATAACGCTCAAACACTTCTTCGGCAATATAAGGATCATAAGCCAGCACTTCCATTTCAAAGGCTTTTGCGTAACGTGCTACACGATGTCCGACATTTCCTAGACCGATTATTCCAATCGTTTTTCCGAGCAGTTCCATACCAGTAAAAATATGTCGGTCCCACTTGAGCTTACTCATGTGGCTGTGAGCAGGAATAATTTTTCTAATTGCAGAGAGAAGCAGTCCTATCGTAAGTTCTGCAGCAGAATTTGTGTTTTTGCCTGGTGTATTGATGACAAGAATCCCTTTTTCTGTGGCATAATTTACATCAATATTTCCTATTCCGACTGCAGCACGGGCAATAACTTTCAGGTTTGGCGCCTCGTCAATCAATTCCCTGGTTACCGGTGTTTCCGAGCGGCTGAGAATACAGTGAAACGGTGCTATTATTTTAAATATTTCAGCAAAAGCAAGATCCGGAGCATACTGGATTTCAATATCTTTTTCTTTACGCAGGATTTCCAAACCAATTTGGTGGATTGAACCGGTAATCAGAATTTTGTACATTATGCCGAATTTTTTTCAGGTCCGATTTGTTTACAACCGTCACAATCTATCATTCCACATTTATGCGGGGGACGCAAAATTTACCGACTGATCCTGAACAAAGTTGGCTTTTTAGCAAAGAATACGAAGATTAAATAACAAAAAGGAGGGTAGGAAAAAGGACTGTATGAAGAAAATGACAGGGACTACGGGAGGACATTTCCTCCCGTTAATCCTGGAATTCATTGTCCTCTGCGGATCATGAGTTCCTGAGGATTTAAGCGGTGCAAACAGCGCGTGCGAATGGCTATTTGACGAAAAGGATAAAGAATTTTTTTGTTTGTACTCATCTGGTTCTCCCGGATTTAGTTAGTTAAAATCAATAATTAAAACAGTTTTGAAACCTGTTTCATGAAACTCTTGCATACATCTTGAAAGATGTACTAATAGTATCGGTAGAATAAGTAAGTTCTTTAGTTTTTTAAATCCAACGAGTTAAAGTAGGTTATTATGGCAAGAGGAGGCTTCCGGGAGGGGGCAGGAAGAAAAAAGGAATATAACGAGCCTGTCAAAAAAATTCTATTAGGACTTCCTGAGTCCGTTTTAAAGCAGCTGGACAGCTTTGCCACTGCCAAGAATCTCTCACGGCCTAAAGCTGTAGCAATTCTTGTAGAACAGGCTATGCAGCATGGCGGTCAACTAGCAGTCTAATATTGTTATTCCTTAAAAACTACCCATCATTAGTGTCTGATTCAGGCATTGAGTTAAGTTCCCTGAGTTTGCGCTTTGCTTCCAGGAAACGCTTTTTTGCTCTGCGCCTCTGCCACAGCCCCAATAAAACCATAGAGGCAACCAGCATTCCAATCAATACAAGACCCATTTTTATTCCACAACTTAATCAATCATTCATCCGGCCACTTTCAGAATTAAGTAAAAATCCAGCGTTGCCGGCTAATCTTTTCCTGATCTACCTTCTTAGCCTTTGTCTAAAAACATAATTACGGCAGATATTCCATAATAAACCGCAATACCTCCAAGCACCCAATTCACCCATCTGGATGATTTGGTTGGCTCCTTTTTGCGGTACTTCCTCCATAAATAGATTGCACAGACAATTATGAAAGCAAGAAAAATTCCCTTTGGGCCCATTTTAGTGCCTGTTCACTTTGATTCGACTTTCTGATAAAGCACGGGATTTAAACTTTCATCGTTATACATTTTCAATTGCTGATAAACTTTCAGCCGCTTTTTTCCTGTACTTAAATCAGCAAGCAGTTTAACGAGACATTGCCCCAAATCTTGACGCTGTTCCTGCAGAACAGAGAGTTTACCGGAACATTTTATTCGATGACTCTCTGCAGCATCCTCACGCTGAATTTCTTCATCCATATGAAATATTTTAAGTGCATTGATGGAAAGGCGGTCAATTATGCTGCCCGGAGTTTCACTGTTCAGTTCCAAATCAGCACTGTTTTTCACTTTTTTACTGCCCATGACATTCACCAGAAACTGGTCCAGCTGTTCGATCAGGTCATTCCGGCGCTGATTCAAAACATCAATCGCGCGTTTGACTGCAGCAATTTTAGTATCCGAAACCTCCGGATCACGAGCTAGATCTTCCTGGTGCCATAACTCAAAATTGACCTGGTGCTGTGTTGAGACCAAAGCCGGAAAATCAACTGATTCAGAAGAACTTTCTTGAGGCAGTTCTTCGTGCCACTGCTCAACCTCTTTCAGTTGTTGTTCCAGCATTTTCTCTGTGTCAAACATGAAAACCATTCAACCTCTTTATCTGATATTTTTCATCACATTCTCCAATTCATTCTGAACTGCTTCAACAGTTACACCGTCAAGACACTCCAAATTGCATTTTGGATAGACGCATTTATTTTTGCAGCCTGGATCATACTCCAGAGTGCGGTGCAGTGTTTGTTGAGGTGGAGTCCAGTTTGCGGCCCATGGTCTGCCGAAAATTGTCACCGTTGGCGTTCCGCCTGCAACGGCAAAATGTCTTGGACCATTGTCATTGCCAAGATGCAAATCTACTTTGTTCAAAATGGCAAGAGTCTCAGTAAGCGTTGGAACAGCATAGTCCGGAAGAGCCGTCTGAGTCATCGCTTTTCTAACCGAATCAATAAAATGCAATTCTCCCGGACCAAACAGAAACAATACTTTTGCATTGTAGGTTTTTATCAGCCAGTCGGCAATCAGAGCAAATCTTTCTGCAGGCCAAACTTTGTATGGTTGACGTGAAACCGGAGACAAAGAAACCACAAAATCTGTGTTTTTTATACCCATCTTCTCAAAAAGATCATCTGCATAATTCTGATCTTTTTCTGCTGTAAAAAAATCCAGTCCAAAATCTTCTGCAGAAATTCCAAGCGGTTTCAGCAGTTGAGCCTTATCCTGAGCAGAATAAGTTATCTCTGTTGAAATCTTGACTGGATGGTTATAGGCCAAGCTCCTTCCGCGAAAATCAAAACCAATCCGGATCGGTGCTCCTGAAAAACGGGTAATTAAGGCACTCCTTGGATTTCCGAAAAAATCAATCACTGTATCAAACTGATGATGACGGATAGTCCGGAAAAATCTTAGTGTTTCTCGGAGAGTTTCTGTCTTTCGGAAAAGCAGAATTTCATCCAAATAAGGATTCTCCCTCAAAACCTGATCAGAGGGAGGCTCTGTCAAAAATGTAAACTGTGCCTCAGGAAAAGACTCACGAAGCAGCCTGATTGAAGGGGTTGTCATTAATACATCACCAATCCTTCGTAATTGGATCAAAAGAAATTTCACTGAAGCATCACCTTTATTCCAGATCGGTCAGATCTTTGAGTCGTTTTTCTGTTGAAGAAATCTCTGTTATTTTTGCACCAAGATTATCACCTATTGTTACAGATTTTGCTTTTGCAATTTCTTCATCATTGATATAAAGCTTCAAATTTTCCTTCACGTTTGTGTCCAGCACCAGCATGGAACCTTGTCCAAGTCTGAGTATTTCTTCAATTTCCAGATTGCATTCGCCTAAAACGAGTCGAGCAGTAACTGGCATTTCCATTAATTTCTGAATTTGCGGTCCAGTCTCTTTTTTGGGATTTTCTACTTTTTGTTTTTTGCTGCTCATCTCATTTCCTTAAATGGAAGATATTCTCGATTTATATTTAGCTCGCATTATCAAAATTATTTTGCTATTTTTAAACGTACAAGACTTAAACCATACCGATTATTTTCAATCAGAACAAGATGATTTAATCTCAAATAACAGGAATACAAAATGTCACCTAAACAAAAAACTGCAACAAAAAGACACGCAAGCAGCCGTCCAAACAAGAGAAACATGAGAAAACGCCGTCTGCAAATTCAGGAGAACGCAATTCTACTTCAATCTCTATCTCAGGAGTAATGGATTCTCAGGAGGGTTTCGGATCGCTGATTCCTGAAAACATCAAGAAAAAACTCCACAATGGCGGTGTTCAGTTTTCAGAACTTAGGCAAGCCGGCAAAACACCTGAAAATTTAATTGAGGCAATATACCGTTTTTGGCGCGGCGGAAGCATCCGTGTTGAGCGAAACTGGAACGGAATACTGGATGAAGCGGAAATAGTTCAATACAGCAACAGTGCCTGTTTGCTGCCGGATGACAGGATTTATCTTAATACCTCAACCTTCCAGAATTTGTGGAAGCTTGCAACCTGGAATGTTAATTCTATCCGGACACGTCTGCCACTGATTTTAGAATGGCTTGAGGAGCACAATCCGGATGTCGTCTGCCTCCAGGAAACAAAAGTTGAAGATCAACTGTTCCCGGTTTTGGAACTTCGGCAGTCCGGATACGAATGTGCCTTTTACGGACAAAAATCCTATAACGGTGTAGCCATTTTATCTAAACATCCAATTGAGGATGTCAAGACTGGTTTTCGCAACGGCTATGACCCGGATAATGCCCGCCTGATTGCGGGAACCGTTTCTGGAGTGAGGGTAGTCAATGTATATGTACCACAGGGACAAACTACAGAATCAGACAAATTTAAATACAAGCTTAATTTTTTTGCAGAATTAATTCAGGAAATTCAAGCAGAAAATAATTCGGACAGATCCTTTGCGATCATGGGTGACTTCAATATTGCTCCAAAAGCAGAAGATGTCACTAATCCGGAGGCTATGCTCAACAAAGTGAGCTTCCATCCGGAAGAACACGCACTTCTGGCAAAACTTACAGATCTTGGCTTGAGTGACCTTTTTCGCAAATTTGATACACGTCCCGGACAATTTTCATGGTGGGATTTTAGAACCATGGGTTTTGAACGTGATGAAGGAATGCGCATTGACTATATCCTGGGAAATTCTGTTTTGACATCCTCATGCCAAGCATGCATAATCGATAAAGAAGCACGAGGACAAGACCGGCCTTCTGATCATGCGCCGGTAATTGGTGAATTTATATTTTGACTTAGAAATTTTTCTGATAGTGAAATTCCATGAACCGTGCAAATATTTTTAAAACAATAACCATTGCTTGCCTGTTTTTTGCATTATGTGCAGGAAATGTTTCAGGTGCACTTCCAGAAGAGCGCCCTGGAGCATTTGCAATGGTAATTGATGTTCCAATTCGCATCCTTAGTTTAGGACTTGCGATGGTTGGAACTGCCTTTTTCATCGTGGCTTTACCATTTGCCCTGAGCTCCGGAAGTACCGGAGACGCCTGGGATGCGCTGGTGGCTGAACCTTTTCAGTTCACATTCACCAGACCTCTTGGTAAATTTGACGAATGGAAGAGCTCCCCCGAAGAATCTGACTCTTCTGAATTGATAACCTCTGAATAGGAGAGAGAAGATGAAGAAAATTATTTTAACAGTGTTTGCAGCATTTAGTTTGCTTTTATACAGCACCCCATCATTTGCAATTTCCTTAAGCGTGGGAGTGCCTGTAGCTGCCTCATTTACTGCAAAAAATGATGATGGAAGTACGAGAAAAACTGATGGATCTAGTGGATATTTCCTTGGTGTACAATTGCCTTTTGGCCTAGGTTTAGGAATGGATAGTCATAAAACTAAATTCAAAGACTCTACTGTGAAAGTAGCAACATCAATGTATAACCTGTACTATCAGCTTCCTGTTCCTGTTGTTAGCTTGATTCTTGGCTTAGGCACTGGAAACTCAAATTATGATTGTCCTAATTGGGATGACGGAAAACCTTGTAAAGATTATTTTGATAAAGGTGCTGCAACACAGTGGTATACATCTATTGGAATACCACTTATACCACTCTTTGACATTCACCTCAGTTACCGCTCTATTACTGCAAAAAACATAAAGGATAAGGATGACGGAACAAAAGATGATAATAGTGGAAGCGTAACTGGAGTTGGTATAGCGTTCAATTTCTAATAATTAGGATATGCGTTATAAAGTCCTATGACTCGTCTTATTAGAAAGAAAACAACACAGAATGAATGTTACACATAAAGGGTGTGGAACATAATGTTTAACGCCCTTTAAACGAGTTAACATTCTGAATGAAGAAAATTATTTTAACTGCATTTACTGCAACCAGCTTGCTGCTTCCCAGCGCTCCAGTATTTGCAGGTCCCCTTACAATAAGTCTTGGAATACCTCAGGAACACACATTTTCAGAAAATAACGAAGATGGAAGTAAAATAGAAACTGATGGATCAAGTGGTTATTTCCTTGGTATAAAGTTTCCTGTTGGTTTTGGTTTAGGAATAGATAGTTATAAAACTAAATTCAAAGGAGACACTACTAAAATTGAAACTTTCATGTATAATGTTTTCTATCAGTTTCCTATTCCAGTGATAAATATTACAATTGGATTAGGTTCTGGCAAAACAAAGCTTGATTGTAGTGCATGTCCAGAAGATTACACGGACCCTGAAAGTGGCGATAAAACTGGTTATAAGGCTGGAGCTGCAAGCCAGTGGTATACAAGTTTTGGAATACAATTTACCCAACTGATTGACATACATATAAGTTATCGATCTGTAACAAGTAAGAAAATTGAGCAGGTTTATAGTGGAACAAAAGTAAATTATAGTGGAAACGTAACAGGAGTTGGTCTCTCGTTCATTTTTTAAATAAGAGAACTGTGATGGTGTAGACTCTGACTCGTGCAAAATGTTAATATCTTATTAGGTTATATCATGAAAAAAACTATTTTAACTGCTTTTACAGCAGCCAGCTTGCTTATTTACAGCACGCCGTCATTTGCAGAACTTTTTTCTGTAAGCGCTGGAGTCCCGTTTTCGCATTCGTTTGCCAATACAAAAGATTTTGAGTCGGATGGAGTAAGTGGTTTTTTCCTTGCTGCCAAACTACCGATAATGGTTGGAGTAGGAATCGAAAGTTATAAAACTAAAATTAAAGGGACGACTCAAAAATTAGCAACTTCAATGTATGATATTTTCTATCAGCTTCCTATTCCTATCGTCAACCTGACACTTGGATTAGGAATGGGCTCAACTGAGCTACAGTGCGGAAGTTGTTCAACATTTGATAAAGGGAGTGCAACCCAGTGGTATACCAGCGTGGGTATACCATTTTTGCCATTTTTTGATGTACATCTCAGCTTACGCAGAGTTTCATCAAAAATAAAAACTAACGCGTCTTCTGAAGGTACGCCCAAAGGAACTGAGTACGACTTGGGTGGTACTGTGGCTGGAATTGGTATAGCATTTGGTTTCTAAATAAGTGATCTGCTCTGCATGTTAAACAGGACAAAATATTTCCGCAAACTGTGTCTTTCAGGTTCTTTTCTTGTAGGTCTGATCAGCCTGTCAAGCACTGCTAATGCACAGTTCATCGGTATAAATGCTGATGTTGCCATCAGTTATTCTGCTGCCCCCGGTAAAGTAGACGGGTTCTCTGTCGGAATTTCACATCCTACACCTTTTATCCCAAATATTGGATATTCATCTGTCAGCTTTAAAGATAAAGAAACCATAGGCTCTGATAATGATACTTCATCTGTCTTACTGGAAACAGCGACTACAATTAAGACTATAAATCTTTTCTACAACGTTCCATTTCCCGTTGTTACAATTACTGTGGGTTTTGGTTTAGGTGGGGTGGATACAATAACAACAATTGACCAAGTCACTAGTAACTTGGAAACCTCAGTGACAGAAGCATTTTTTCACATTGGACTCCCTTTTTGGAACACAGTTGAGTTTCATCTTGGCTACCACTTAATGTCTTTTAGTAGCATTGACATAACCAAAAGCGTTACTTTAGCCGGGAATTACACTACTGATAAAAACTATTCTGGTGGAATGACCACAATCGGAGTTCAAGTTGCATTTTGATGTTTTCCTCACCGTTTCCTGAGTTCATCAGTTTTTTCTGTGAACACCTGTCCTCATCACCCGATTTTCTCCTTCATCCGGAAGAAGAAGTAATTTCAGCTTCTTTTGGTTCTTCAAAAAGAAGTGCCGAGTTTTCTTTAGGCCGCTACTGTGCCCGAAGAGCACTGTCAAAATTCGAACTGGAATCTGTACCAATTCTAAGAAAAACTGAAAGCAGGGAGCCCTACTGGCCGAAATCAGTCAGGGGCAGTATCACTCACTCTGAAGGTTTTGCTGCTGCGGCTGTAGGGTTGGCAAAAGATGTGTCTGGTATTGGAATAGATCTGGAAAGTTTGTCCAGAGTAGTTGATTTTAATATCAGGAGACATGTCTGTGTGGATAAAGAACGGGAGTTCCTGGAGTCTCTGCCTACTGAGCAGGCAAACCGTTATCTTCGAATTATATTTTCGGCTAAAGAGTCAATCTTCAAATGCTTTTTCCCGATCTCACAAACCTACCTTTATTTTCAGGATGCAGAAATAATAATTGATGAGAATAATTCCGAATTTTCTTTTTCACTCTTAAAAGCATGTACCGGTATTACGTCTGCAGGTTTTCAACATTCCGGCAGGTTCTCAATAAAGGATGATCTGCTACTGACATCAATTTATATTTAAAACCTTGTTTTATCAGGCTATTGTGGATTAATAAATTTATCCACATCTAACTGACTGCTAACAGTTATCAACATGTTGTCAACATTTAATCAAATATTTTACCTGTAAAAAATCAACTTATTGCGGTCAGATGTTTGTTACTGATTAGTTATCAACAACTAACCAACAATTCGTGTTGGGTTTTTTCTTTAATTTTGATAAATTATTGTTTGTCAACATTCTGACAACAAGTTGTCAACATATAAAAATCAGGTAAAAATTCTTATAATTCAAAAAGTTATTCACTTGCCAACAAGTTGTCAACAAACCTACTACTAATAATAATAAAATATGGAAATTAATTTAAAAAGAGAAGCATTCAGTAGTACTCTGCAAAACATCAATTCTGTTGTTGACAAAAGTACAAGTTCAAACAAACCAATCCTGTCTAATTTCGTTATCAGGACCATGGATGGAGAAGTCTCAAAGGTTGAGTTTTCGTCGACTGATTATGAGCTTTCTCTTGTTGAGCAGGTGGAAGCAGAAATCACAGAACCAGGCAGTATCTGCGTCAATGCAAAAAAAGTATTCGATATAGTCAAAGAACTTCAGGGCGAGAATGTAAAGATTCGTTCTACAGAACAACTGTGGATTCATATTACCTGTGGTTCTTCTGAGATGCGTCTTCCTTCGGTTGAAGTCGGCTTATACCCACAAACAGTACTGGAAGACCTTCCTCAATCTGTGACGATATCTGTGGATGATTTGAAGCAGTGTATTGACATGACACTGTTTGCTGCAATTACCAACGAGTCTCGACGAAACCTGATGGGTGTTTGTCTCAGTTCTACGAGTGACCAGCAAACCCGCTGGCTTTCCACTGACGGTCATCGATTAGCACAAATTCTCAAATCAGTCGATGATCTGAATTTTAGTGAAGATAAGGAAGTTATCGTTCCCAGAAAAGCTTTGACTGAAGTACGCCGGGCAGCAGATCTTTTTGGTCAGACAGTGGTAATTTCTTTCGATGAACGTGTTATGCAGTTTACCGGCGGCAGGATCAGTTTCAAGACAAGGTTGATTGAAGGAAAATTTCCAAACTGCGATCCTATCATTCCCAAAGATAACACAATGGAAATTATTGTGAACCGTGAAAGTTTTATCAATTCACTGAGAATTGTCTCTTCAATCAGTTCAGAAAAACTAAGACCAGTGAAACTTCTTATCTCTCAGGGGGTTTTGAAACTGGAAAGTGAGAAAGCAGATTATGGAGAAGTGGTAGATGAAATAGAAATCGGCTACGAGGGTGATCCTTTTCAAATTGGGTTTAACTCCAGATATCTGTTGGATGTTTTAATTGTGATTGAAAGTGAAGATATAAAGCTAGAGTGTAAAAACTCGATGAGTCCCACCATCATCAAGTCCACTGTTGATGAATCATTTTTGTCAGTAATTATGCCATTGAGAGTCGAATGGTAGCTGGACGGTTTTCGTTTTACTATTCCTGATCACTTGTTGACTGTCGACAGTCAACCGTCAACCGCAAATGATTGTACATGATCATCCGCAACATTGAGGTATCTCAATTTCGCAACTACGGTAGATGTACGACAAAACTTTCTCCGGAAATAAACTGGATTTACGGTGCAAACGGCCAGGGTAAAACGAACCTGGTTGAGGCAGTATTTTACCTTTGTAACTTAGAATCATTTCGCACAACAAAGCCGTCTCTGCTGCTGCAGGAAAAAAAGTCAGAGGCAGTTCTTCAGGCTAAGGTAGAACGAAAAAAAGTTCTGCATCTTGTTCGTGTCAATATCACAAAAAAAGGTCGACAGGTTTTTTTAGATCACAAACCTTCCCGCCGGGTTTCTGAATATATTTTTTCTTTCATGGCACTGTCTTTCACTCCGGAAGATGTTAATCTTTTCAGAAGTGTTCCACAGGAGCGCCGCAAGTTTTTTAACAGGATTATGGCTTTCAATGATCCTCTCTATTTTAATAATATTCAGGAATATTCAAAAATTATTTCCCAAAAAAATGCTTTATTGAGACAGGGAAAAATTGAACAAATCCAACTATGGAATGAAATGCTGGCAAAGTCTGCAGTTCAGTTAATGAAGCATAGAAACAGTTATGTAGAGCAGGTTAATCAACATTTGAATGATATATTCAAGGATATTTCCGGTCGCACAGAAACATTGAAGCTGATTTATAAACCGTCTTTGAATTCAGCTGATTATGAAGAGAAGAATTGTCTTCAGCAACTTGAAAAAAGTCTGTCAAGAGACCTGCAGTACGGCTTTGCTGTACTTGGTCCGCACAGGGATGAGTACCATTTGATGATGGACGGAAAAAAAGACAGAGATTTTTTTTCGCAGGGAGAGTTCAGGATTACTAATTTGTCTTTAAAAATGACGATAAATCGTTTATTCTATGAGGGATATCAATTTTATCCGGTTTTGATTTTTGATGATCTTTTTTCAGAATTGGATGATGAGGTGATAAAAAATGTTTTTCAATATTTTTTAACACTTAAGAATCAAATTTTTATTACCTCTACCTCTGAACCATCTGGATCCCTGACAGTAAAAAAATTTAATATTGTCAAGGGAGAGTTGGTTTGACAACACAGTTGAAGTTTGAGACTTCGACTGCTTCACGAAAGAACAAAATGCCAGAAATTGAAACTGTAGATAAATCGACTTACGACGAATCTGATATAACCGTACTGCAGGGCCTGGAAGCCGTTCGCCTGCGTCCGGGAATGTATATTGGAGGAGTGGATAGTACAGCACTTCATCATCTGGTTTTTGAAGTTGTAGATAACAGTGTTGATGAAGCTTTAGCAGGTTATTGTTCTGAGATTCACGTTATAATCAATTCCGACGGAAGTCTTTCAGTAGAAGATGACGGCAGGGGAATTCCTGTTGGAATACACGAAGAGGAAGGAATTCCGGCAGTTGAACTGATTTTGACCCGTCTTCATTCCGGAGGAAAGTTCGATAACAGCAACTACAAGGTTTCCGGAGGACTGAATGGAGTTGGTGCATCGGTTGTGAATGCGCTTTCTGGTAAAATGATTGCTGAAATACACCGCGAAGGATTTCTGTGGAAGCAGGAATATCAGCAGGGAATAACTGCAAGTTCCCTTGAACAAATTGAGGAAAGCAAAAAAACCGGGACCCATATTACGTTCTGGCCGGATAAGACTATTTTTGATAATGTAGATTTTAATTTTGAAATATTAGCTCATCGTCTCAGGGAATTGGCCTTTTTGAATAAGGGAATTTTAATTTCAATCAGGGACAACCGCTCTGACCGGTTTCAGGAATTTAAATATGAAGGTGGAATTGCAGCATTCATAGAGCACATCAACGAAAATAAAAATGTTCTGCATGAATCTCCGGTTTATTTCTCCGGGAAATCTGAAGATGTTGAGATCGAAGTTGCTTTTCAGTACAACGATAGTTATACCGAGCGAATATATTCTTTTGTTAATAATATAAATACAGTGGATGGCGGAACTCATCTGACAGGATTTAAAGGAGCTCTTACCCGCACTTTGAACAGCTACATGAGTGCCAATAAAATTACTAATGATTTAGAAGAGAATTTAACGGGCGAAGATGTCAGGGAAGGAATGGCGGCAGTGATAAGTACCCGTGTTACCAATCCTCAGTTTGAGTCGCAGAAAAAAATAAAATTGACCAATGTTGAAATTAAGGGAAAAGTTGAAACCCTGGTTTCAGAATATCTGGGAGCACATCTGGAGGAGAATCCTGCTGTTGCAAAAAAGATTGTTGCCAAAGCCATTGATGCACAACGAGCCAGGCTTGCTGCCAAAAAAGCAAGAGAAATTACCCGCAGAAAAAATGTACTTGAGTTCAGTACTCTTCCAGGAAAACTGGCTGACTGTCAGGAATCTGATCCGGCATTGAGTGAATTGTTTCTGGTTGAGGGTGATTCTGCAGGAGGCTCGGCAAAGCAGGGGCGTGACCGCAAAAACCAGGCTATTCTGCCTCTCAAAGGTAAAATATTGAATGTGGAAAAGGCCCGTTTTGATAAGATGCTTTCCCATGAAGAGATAAAATCCATGATCACTGCAATGGGAACAGGTATTGGGAAAGAAGAGTTTGATCTTGAAAAAATACGTTACCATAAAATCATTATCATGACAGATGCAGATGTTGACGGCCTCCACATTTTGACTTTGATACTAACTTTTTTCTACCGGCAAATGCCTGAAATTATTGAAAATGGCTATCTTTATATTGCACAGCCGCCTTTGTACAGGGCAAAAAAAGGTCGTTCCAGTTTTTATGCCAAGAATGAAAATGAATTGACAGAACGGCTGGTGCGTGCTTCCAGTGAAACTCTAAGTCTCACTTCTGAAAAAGGAACAACAATCAGTGGAGAAGATCTTTTTCAGACTGCACTTAAAATCAGGCTTTACAGAACCCATTATGGCCGCTTGTGCTTTAACCCCAATCTAACTCTTTTGATCAATCTCCTGCTCAAGCATGAAATTGAGATTGATCTTGGAGGTGCAGAGCACATCCTCAACTGTATTGACAACTTGAAGAATAGCTATCCGGACTACAAACTGACTGTTGATCCGGAAAAACAAGGAAGCAATGTTCTAATCCAGGTTAATGATACACAAATTGAGCTGTCTCTGAATTTATTGGAAAACCTGAGCGCATATGATTATTCCCAATTGTTACAGGAACATTTGAACCTCAAGACGGCACTTGGAGAAAATGGAGTGGTACTGACTGAAGAAAATGAAGGTGAGAGTCACTCTATCCAGACATGGTCTCAGGTGTTGGAATTTATGGTTAGTTTTGGCAAGAAAGGCATGTACATTCAGCGTTACAAAGGATTGGGTGAAATGAATCCAGAGCAGCTATGGGAGACAACACTTGATCCGACAATCAGAACACTTAAAAAAGTGAAAGTTGAAGATATTGTTGAATCAGACGGAATTTTCACCATTCTGATGGGCGATCAAGTTGAGCCACGCCGAAACTTCATTGTGGAAAACGCACTTCGAGTGAAGAATTTGGATGTTTGAAATTATTGCCCCAACTCCATGTCCAGCCCCCATTCCGTTGTCGCCATAGTCGGGCGTCCAAATGTAGGAAAATCAACATTATTCAATCGCCTTGTCGGGCGACGTTCTGCCATTGTAGAAAAGAATCCGGGTGTAACACGTGATCGCAATTCCGGAATTTCAAAATATCACGGTTTTCAGTTTATTGCAGTTGATACAGGTGGATTTGAACCAGTTGCAGAAAGCTCATTGGTTCAGAAAATGGCAATACAGGCACGTCTGGCTGTTGAAGAGGCAGATTGTGTTTTGTTTGTTGTAAATGCACTGGAAGGCTGGACTCCGGCAGACAGTGAAATATACAGGACATTGGTGAAAGCAGAAACTCCCTTGTTTGTTGTTGTCAACAAAGCCGATAACCCCCGTCTGGAAGAAGAAAGTTTTGAGTTTCATCAGCTTGGAGTAGAAAATATTTATCCAATTTCTGCTGAGCACAACCGTGGAATAGAAGGACTTTTGGAAGAAGTAGATCAGCTGATTCCACTGAAAATAAAAGAAAAAGAAGACTACAATGAAGATCTAAGCCGCTCTGATGCTCCTATTGCAGTTGCGGTTATTGGTAAACCAAATGCAGGAAAATCGTCGATTGTAAATGCACTTCTCCGGAAGGAGCGGATGATTGTGGATTCGGTTTCAGGAACAACCCGTGATCCGGTTGACAGTCAGTGCAGTTTTGAAGGCCGGGATATTTTGCTGGTTGATACTGCAGGAATTCGTCGACGCGGCAAGGTCAGTCGGAAGATTGAAACATTCAGTATTGTTTCTGCACTCAAATCAATAGAACGTGCGGATGTAACCCTTTTGATTATTGATGCAGAAGAAGGGGTAACAGAGCAAGTTACCAAGATTGCCGGCTATGCCAATGAGCGAAGAAAATCACTGGTGATTGTGATGAACAAATGGGATCTGGTCAAAAAAGACGGCATAACCCAAAAGGAAGTCAAAGAAGAAGTATACGATAGTTTGGGTTTTATCAACTTTGCACCGGTTATTTTTGTCAGTGCGGTGACTGGACATCGCGTTCCTCAAATTTTTGAAAACATTCTGCGGGTTCATGAGCAATACGTCCGGCGGATTCAAACTTCAGATTTGAATACCATTCTTCAGCTGATTGTCAACCAACATCCGCCTCCATCAAAATCGGGCCGGCCGACCAAGGTTTTTTATGGTAATCAGGTCAGTGTTGCCCCGCCGACTTTTGTCTTCATGACCAATAATCCCGAAAAAACAAACTTTGCTTACGAGCGCTATGTTTCCAACCAGTTCCGCTTTCATTTTGGTTTTGAAGGTACTCCCCTGAATTTTATCTGGCGCAAGAAAAAATCGACTCACAGTAAAAAACCCGGAAAACGCAGCTGAAAAAGATATCCAAGATCAGTATTTTTGCCTGATTTTCAGACTGACAGCTGAAAACTGACAGCTAAATCCATGGCCATTCCAAATTTACTGAAACCCTGGTAAAATTGTGCTGGTTGAATTTTCTTTCATAACCTGATTGTCAGGCAAAGTGTACGTCGGTAAAACGGCTGCGCAGCTTGATAACTTCATCTTTGACTATTTTTCCTTGCAGTCCGGCTTTCATCAAATCAGCCAGCTCACCCATTTCATCTTCTTTCATGCCGTAGCGTGTCATTTCCTGCACACCAATTCGCAAACCGGTTGGATTTTTTGCATCCTTGTCGCCAGGCAGCATGTTGTAGTTGGTGATGATGTTGTTTTTATCAGAGAGTGAGCGGGCAAGCTCTTTGGCAATTCCAAAATTGGTTACGTTTATTGCCAACTGGTGACTTTCGGTAAAACCGAATTCTTTGGCTTCCACATTCACCCCTTCATCAGTCAGAGCCTGTCCTAAAGCTTTGGCATTTGCAACTGTTTGTGCGGCATATTCCCGGCCGAACTGAGCCATTTCCCGGATTGCTATCAGCATTCCCGGCAGAGTGTGGAGATGGTGACTGCTGGAGGAACCGGGCATTACGCCGCGGTCTACACTGGTCCACCACTTCATTTCCTGTTCACTGGCCATATTACCTAGTATTACTCCACGCTGCGGTCCAGGGAAAGTTTTATGTGTACTTCCGTTAATGAAATGCGCTCCTTCCTCAAATGGATTTTGGAATTGACCACCGAGAATCAGACCAAGAACGTGAGCACCGTCATAAAGAAGAGGAATATTTTTTGCCCGGCAGACTTCTGCAATTTGTTTTACAGGTTCCGGAAAGAGGAACAGGCTTTTGCCAAGAATAACCATATTCGGAGAAGTTTGCTCCACCAGGTCAACGCATTTTGGTACATCAAGATGATATCCGTCTTCAGTTGCAGGCCAGAAATGCAATGAGATGGAGTTTTCACGTCCCGGAGTGAGTACTTTTCCTCGAACCTGAATTCTTCTTCCCACCACGCCAACCGGGTTATGGCTGATATGTCCGCCGATGTCGATAGAATTTACAAGCACAGTATCACCACCACGCAAAATACCAAGAGCCACAGCGGTATTAGCAGCATTTCCACTGAGCGGGCGAACATCAGCCTGCAGACATTTTGCCAGCTGGATGATTTCACGAGTGGTCATGCTTTCAATTTGATCGATGTAGCGGGTACCTTCGTAATATCGGTTGTCTTGCTGTGCAGTATTCGGATGTCCTTCTGCATAGCGGCCCATGAAATCGTTTGACTCTATTTGTTTGACTGCATCCGACTGTACGTTTTCGCTGGCTATCAGGTTAATGGCCTCTTTTCCGCGCCATTGATTCTGGTTATTGACGATGTCCAGGACATCAGAAATATTTACACTCATTTTTTCCTTGAAGATTAATTAAAAAAGGGGAGACTGATTCCTCAATATTCCGGAAAATACTCCAGTTTGGCACCAGACTCACAAATGGCCTCCTGTTCGGGAAGAAGTTGTTTTTCGAAATGTTTACCTTTTACAACAATTGTCGGACGGATATTGCGGATTAAGCTGCTTGCATCCTCATCATCAAAAATAATAACCCGGTCCACTGCTTCAATGGCTGAAAGCAACAGTGCGCGCTCTCTTTCATTCAGCAAAGGCGGGCGTCCTTTTTGTTTAGTGATGCTCTGGTCACTATTGATGGCTACGATATTAAAGCCTTTAAGAGTATTGAGTTGATGCAGGAATTTCAGGTGCCCTGCAGAAATTTCATCAAAATATCCATTTGTGAAAACAATAGGAATTTCCTGGGGCAAGTTGCGGTACAGTTTTTCCTGAGTCACGATTTTCGCAGAAGTTTCTCCGTAATCAAAACGCTGCAGCAATTCATTTTTTGTAAATGAAACGACACCTACATGTTGTATTTCCAAACTTGCAGCAAGTTGAGCCCAATAAGCGGCCTGCTCAATCTTTGCCTGTCCGGCAAGCATAAACGTGAGCATGCTGCTGACCATGTCTCCGGCTCCAACAACATCAAAAACTTCCTGAGTTTCTGCTTCAAGGAAGTTATAATCCTCTGGATTGTGGAAAAGTAGTAAACCGTCCCGATCAAGGCTGATAACCAGATATTCCACATTTACTTCAGCTTTCAACTGCTCTGCAGCCTTGAGGACATCATTTTGATCTTTAATAGTAAATCCGACTGCTGCTTCAGTTTCCTTGCGGTTTGGTTTAATGAGTGTGAAATCCTGATAGATGCTGTAGTTTGTCGTACGTCGAGGATCACCAACAATCGGAATTCCGTGTTTTTTACCACAAGCCGCAATTGTTTTGAGACTTTCAGTACTAAGTAAACCCTTTCCGTAGTCAGAAACAATGACTGCTTTACATTTTGGAATTGTTTGTTCCAAATAATCAACCAGCTGATTTTGCAGTACAAGCGTTTCTGGATCCGGATCAATGTCCATCCGGAGCAAATGGGTTTGTCCGGCAATCATACGGTGCTTGAGGCAGCTTTTATAATTTTCAGAAATGATTACACCTGAATGATCAACACCGTTTTCCGCAAGCAGTTTACGGATGCATTTGCCCGTTTCATCTTTTCCAGTGACTCCGCAAACGAGTACTTCTGCACCAAAAGCGGCCAGATTCATCACAACATTACCTGCCCCGCCTAAGCGCTGGTCTTCCCGGAGCACCCGCATTACAGGAATTGGTGCCTCCGGAGATATTCTATCTACTTCACCCCATGAATAATGGTCCAGCATCAGGTCTCCTACAACAAGGATGCGTGGAGAATTTATTTTCTCCAGAGATTGGCGGAGGTCTCCTTCACTCATATTTTTTAGTTTTGGCTTAAGTATTTTTCTAATGCCTGTTGGAAAGCATCATAGGGTTGTGCGCCGGAAAGTACTTCACCCTGAATTTCTCCGGACTTTGGATTGAAGAGGCCAACAAAAAAACCTGGAGTTCCGGTAATGCCAAGATTAGATCCATCTTTCATGTCCTGATCAACTAGTCCACGGTATTTCTCGTTATCGAGGCACTCGTCGAATTTAACAGGGTATTTTACTTTTATTTCTCTGGCATATTTTTTCAGTTCTTCCTTATCTTGTGCCTTTTGACGTGAGTAGAGTATCCTGTGAATTTCTTCAAATTTGCCCTGTTCCCGGGCACATTCCGACGCAATAGCCGCTTCGTCGGCTTCTTTGTGAAAAGCAAGCGGGAAGTGCCGGTATCCAAAAGCCACTCGGTCCTGGTATTTATCGAGGAGTTTACGGATTGTACTCTGTACACGACCGCAAAAAGGACACTGGTAATCCGAATATTCAAGCAGAATGACCGAGGCTTTTTTGTTGCCCCTGAGATAACCGGTTTTTATATTACCTTTCAGCAGAAAATCTGAAGGGGCCTCCAAATTTGAAATAACCCAGCCCTTCTTAAGTGCCAGTGAGTATTGGTTCAACATATGCTGACTCCTAATCTGCTGCTCCAGGAACTGTTTAATCTGCGGCCGGATCTGTTCCAGGGTTCCTCGTTCCTGCAGATCATTTTGTTCATAAACAGCAATAATATCTTTGAGTGTCACTTTTTTTTCTGGAGTCAAGATTATTTCCTGATGTTTTGCAGCCAATTTTTCCAGAGCATATTCCATCAACCGTACACTCAGATGCTGATACAGCTGCAGACTAAGGTCATTTGCTTTTTTGTTGCGCACATCTTCAAAAGTCACCGGCTTTCCATCAACCAAGCCTATAACCGGATTGGGATGAAAGACTGTACCTGCAGGAGCAGCACTGGAAGTTTGTGCAATTGCAGTAAAATAAGCGGTAAAAATGAGGATGAGTGAGATTAGATACTTGAATAGTTTTTCAGTTATCATGTAATTTATTTCTTATTTAATTTAGAAAGTTGGGTGAAAAATCGGTTAAAATTTCATTGGGGTTCGACATTCCCATCAGACAGATCAGGTCATCCAAACGGGAGTCCAGGTCTGGAGATTCCAATAGAGTTTGTTTTTCTATTCCGGAAAAATCCAGATTCATGCTGAGCAAATTAACGAGATAGTTTGCAGGAATATCTTCTATTTTTTCCCACTCTATTTTCAGCTTATTTCTTTCAGAATATTCCCTGAAGTTTTGATATAAAAGACCTGAATCCTTGGAAAGGCTCAAATCTTCTGTGTCATTTGGAAATGATGAATACTCTACTTTTGCCTGTCTGTATGGAGTGTCTGTTTCCAGTTCCTCCACAATCTTAAAGCGAGATTCTCCGTGGAGTTGTATTAGATAATTTCCTTTTGGCAATTGTTGAGACTGTTCAATTTTTCCTGCACAGCCGATTTCACACAGCTTTTCAGAATCCTGGGTCGCAGGCTGAATTATGCCAATCAGCAAGTCTTCATGCTCCAGGACGTGTTCCACCATCTGTCGGTAACGCGACTCGAATATATGCAGAGGCAGAACTGAACCCGGCAATAAAATCGTTTTATGCAGAGGGAACAAAGGAATAGTATCGATCAGTTTTACAGTAGTCATTAGACCTCAATTGGAAATCGTTGCTGCAGACTGCCTGCAATCCTACTTTCAACATCTACTGCAGTTTGAGGTTGATGCGGCATAGTATTTTTCCAGACTGAACTATTTTCCATACAAAGATATGTTGGAATTTGAGGTGCCAGTTGAGTTACTTTTTGTTGAACATTGCGGAACAAACGCTGACGTATTTTTTTTAAATAACGCATTTTCCCATCCTCTCCAGGGACAAACTCTCCAAGAAAAACACGGCTGTTTGGAAAGCGTTCATCCACAACTGATTTGAGTGAAGAAATGTAGCGCAGAGAACCCAAACTGACCCAGGCAATTCTGTCTGGTGGAACAGCATCAAGAATTTGCTCAACCAGTTCCTGATAACCCTTTTCCCAATCCGGATAGTGGATCATGGGATCAAAATGAAAAGCGACTTTGTATCCTGCGTCTGAGACTTTTCTTGCTGCTTCAAGCCTTTCATTCAACCGCGCTGTTTTGTGTTCTTCCTTCTCAACGATGGCCTCCGGATTAACCGACCACGATATCACAGTTTTTCCTCCGTGCGGTAGGTCCAGTAAATGATCAACATTACTTGATTTAGTTTTCAGCTCAAGCAAAGCATTGGGCAGTTTGGCGAAGAAACGGATTACATGTGACTTGATGCCCAGGATGTGGTCGAGTGCCAAACTGTCAGAATGCTCACCTGTGCCAACACGAAACAAGGTGTCAGGCTGAGCGGCTGTTCGCTGCCGGACCTGTTCCAGAATTTCTTCCAGATTTGCGTGAACCGTAATAACAGGTTTGTTCAGGAATGCTTGTAGAATACAATATGTACACTCAAATGGACAGTTTTCTATTAAATCCAGCGTAAAATAATTGCAGCAGACAAGATCATTCGAAAATCCAGGACAAGCCTTAATCGATGTTCCCTTGAAATACTTGAGATGCAAGGTCTTTTTTCCCTGCGTGAGTGGATTACGCAGAGGATCTGTTCCGGACTCATCCTGATGCCAGGCGAATTTTTCCACGACCGTTCTCGGCACTTCCGGAAAGCGTTCGCAGATTTGCTCTGTCAAAGGTTCTGCGGAAACCGCTTGATCTATGATTATGCGCTCAGGACGGTACTGGAACATCAGGGATATTTTGAAAAAAATATTGGCTGTAATAAATATCGACAGAGTTTAATTGGATTTAGTCTTGAAATCCAAAGAGTGATGAGGACAATTTTATTATAGATCCAGCATAAAGCCAAGAAAACACTCAACAAAATGTATTAAGGTGAGTTGACTTTGCTTTTGAGGGGTTGTAGAATCCGGTTTACTGTGGATTTTCAATCAATTTAACTGTTTATTCGGTAACAATCAACTTATCATGGCGAGTTGCCTGATAATAATAAGTTAGTCATTCAATGGAGAAAATCCAGACATGAAATTTCCTCAAATCACAATTTCAGGCAAGCCAGATGAGCGTGGATATGCACATGGGGAAGCACTATCGTCTGAGATTGAGGCAACAATAGACTTCTATGCAAGGATATTTAAGAAGTCATCTGCAGAAATATTTGACCTCGCAAAGCACTTTAGGAGTGTAATCCATGAGTATAATCCAGCGTACTGCGAGGAGATCGAAGGTATTGCCGCTGGAGCAAAAATAAGAGAATCCC